>JAEEGK010024633.1_pt1 | contig 12448 bp, 12 predicted proteins | sample 8958771 | NCBI WGS metagenome assembly JAEEGK01 (sample SAMN16246547, study PRJNA631951) | gut metagenome | biome: gut microbiome; feature: rumen; material: SC-attached | host: Bos | place: Iran: Karaj | collected 2018-10 | reverse complement strand
GAGGAATTGTACTCTCTGGTTGGGGATAAGGACTATTTCGTGATCACGACCAATGTGGACCACTGCTTCCAGAAGGCCGGCTTCGACAAAACCAGGCTCTTTTATACCCAGGGGGACTATGGCCTGTTTCAAAGTACGGATCCCGCGAACCGGAAGACCTACGAGAACGAGGAGTGGGTCGCCTTGGCCATGGAGGCCCAGGGCTTTGTCCGGGACGGGGAGGGCCTGTTCCGCCCGCCGGAGGACGGCCGCCTCAAAATGGAGATCCCCACGGAGCTCCTGCCGAAATGCCCGGATGACGGAGCGGATTTTACCATGAATCTCCGTTCGGACGATTCCTTTGTGGAGGATGAAGGCTGGCACAGAGCTTCTGCGGCCTACCTGGATTTCCTCGAAACCCATGCGGGGCATCATGTACTGTTTCTGGAGATCGGCGTCGGGAGGAATACCCCGGTCATCGTGAAATATCCCTTCTGGCAGATGACGGACGAGAATCCGAAGGCCGTCTATGCCTGCCTGAATTATGACGAAGCCTTTTGCCCCGAACAGATCGAAAAGCGGTCGATCTGCATCGACGGCGACTGCGCCGAGGTGATCCGGCAGCTATTGTGATTTTAACCGACAGGCGGAGAGGTCATTTGTCGTTTGACAGACGACCTCTCCGCTGCTTCTTCCCTGTATACTCGGATCAGAAAAGAAAAGGGGAGGAATGGAGATGTACGGAGCAATCCTGGGAGACATGATCGGAGCGCCATACGAATTTGACAGGGGAGGGAAGACCAAGGACTTCCCGCTGTTTACGGAAGAGAGCCGATTCACCGACGATACGGTGATGACCGTCGCGGTGGCCGAAGCTCTGATGGAAGCGGGGAACGGCACGCCGCCGGAACCGGAGGAAAGGCTGGTATTATCCATGCGGAAGTGGGGCGGGAAGTATCCCCATGCCGGGTACGGCGGCCGCTTCGGCCGCTGGCTCCGGTCCAGGGACCCCCAGCCCTACGGCAGCTACGGCAACGGCTCGGCCATGCGGGTCTCCGCCGCAGGCTGGCTGTATGATACCCTGGACATGACCAGACGCATGGCCCGCCGGACCGCCGAGGTTACGCACAATCATCCGGAGGGCGTCAAGGGCGCGGAAGCGACGGCCAGCGCCATCTTCCTGGCCAGGACCGGCGGCAGCAAGGAGGAGATCCGGGAATATGTCCGCCGGGAGTTCGACTACGGCTTGACGCGCAGCTGCGACGAGATCCGGCCCGGCTATCGTCATGTGGAAAGCTGCCAGGAGACCGTGCCGGAGGCGATCACCGCCTTCCTGGAGGGGACCGGCTTTGAGGACGTGATCCGCACGGCAGTGTCCCTGGGCGGCGACTGCGATACCCTGACCTGCATCGCCGGGAGCATCGCGGAGGCGTTCTACGGGATACCGCTCCCCCTGGAAAAAGAGTGCGTGCTTCGTTTGCCGGAGGATATGCGGGAAGTCCTGCGCCGCTTCGATATTGCCAGAGGCCGGACGGAGGGATCCGCTGACGCCGGTTGAGGACAAAGGCGGTTCCGGTCAGGCTCCTTGCCGGAAAAGCGGTCCTTTCCCATGGCGGGCCCGGGGGATCGGGCTGCCGGGCTCCTGAAGGGTCTGCAGGGGCTACCCCAGACATATCGGCCAGAAACCCCGGAAGACTGCTTCCGGGGTCTTTCCCTGCGCGCCGGGAGACGAATGGCCGTCCCGGCATTCCATACCGCGAGCATCTTTCTTCGCTACCGACAGGACGACAGGCCTTCCTTGAAAAACAGGGCGGATTGTGATAACATATTTTTACAATTTCGGATCTGACGGATGGGCGGTCCTGCAAGCGCACGGACGCCGGGGGAACGAGATCGGTGACAGTTGACGGAGGTGTACTCCCTTGGAATTACTAAAGGCCCACCAGCTCAACGTCATGCTGTTTTTGAGCGGGATCTGTTTTGTTTTGGCGATCCTGACGTTGACGACCAAATCGCTGTCGCCGAAGCGGAAGCGTATCCTGGCGCTGCTGGAGATCGCCGCCATGATGCTTCTGCTGTCCGACCGCTTTGCCTACATTTACCGGGGCGACGCCTCCAGGATTGGCTTCTGGATGGTCCGGATCTGCAATTTCCTCGTATATTTTATGACGCTTTATATCTCCCATGCCCTGACGCTCTACCTCATTGATCTGTTCGGGAATGAGGGAAAGCTGGCGAATGTGCCCCGGCGGCTTTGGGTCTGTGAGGTCGTGTTTGCCGTCGGCCTGGTCATGCTGGTCATCGCCCAGTTCACCGGGCTGTACTATACCTTTGACGCGTCGAACACCTACCAGCGTTCGCCTGCCAACATCCTCTGCTATGTGGCTCCCTTTATCATCACCTTCCTTCAGATCTCCATCGTCGTGCAATACCGCAGGCAGCTGCGCCCCCTCATCGTGATATCCCTGGGACTGAATACCCTTGTTCCGCTGATTGCCTCCGTTATTCAGATCTTCACCTACGGCTTGTCGCTGACGAATATGACGGTGGTGGGAATGGCGATTACCCTCTATATCTTCGTGGTCATTGACCTGAGCGAGACGGCTGAGCACGCGAAGAACATGGAGATCGAGTTTTACAGGCAGGAAAAGGAAAAAGAACACGACATGTTTGAGCAGACGGCCGAGGCCCTTGCCAGCGCCATCGACGCGAAGGACAGATATACCCATGGCCATTCCAGCAGAGTGGCCATGTATTCCCAGATGATCGCCCGCCAGGCCGGAAAGACGGAAGAGGAATGTGAGGAGGTCTATTTCGCCGCGCTGCTCCATGACGTGGGGAAGATCGGCATCGCCGACAGCATCATAAACAAGGATGGCAAGCTGACCGAGGAAGAGTTTGCACAGATCAAGCTCCATCCCCTCTACGGCAGCGAGATCCTGTCGAGGATCCAGCAGTCGCCCAAGCTCTATATCGGCGCGCGGAATCACCATGAGAGGTACGACGGAAGAGGCTATCCGGACGGCCTGAAAGGGGAGGAGATCCCGGAGATCGCGCGCATCATCGGCGTTGCGGACTCCTACGACGCCATGACCTCCAAGCGGAGCTATCGGGATCCCATGCCCCAGGAAAAGGTCCGGGAACAGCTTGTCAAGGGTATGGGGACCCAGTTTGACCCGCAATTTGCGAAGATCATGCTCCATGCGATCGACATGGATAAGGATTATGCCATGAAGGATGTGGGCGCAGGTACAGAGCGTCAGTTTTCCTGACCCTTCCGAAATCCTGGCTCTGTCCTGCTTTTGCGGAAAGCGGAAGGCTTGGTTCCTGCGGAATCCAAGCCTTCTGTTGCTTTTCGGCGGGCGGTTTTCGCGGCAAGAGAGATCATGGTACTGTCTCCGGCAACGCACGCAGCCTCCGCCCGGGTGCGGGTGGTTTCCACGTAAATCCCTTCAAGGGTAAGGAAGCCACAGAGCTCAACCGGATGCTGCATGGTTGGCTGCAAGCGGCCAATATACTTCGGTCCGGGGAGATCACCCAGGAGGAATATGACCGCTGGCGCTATTACTATCCGAAGTATGATAAATCTCAGATTTGGGGCAAAGTTCCTTCCCGGGAGATCAGCAATCATATGGTCAGGGCGTTTAAGGACAGATTGAAAGAGGATTAAGGAGGACAAAGAAAATGAAGCGCGAAAAGTCATGCGGCGCTATTGTTTTTACGCAGGAAAACGGTGTTAGGCAGTATGTCATAATACGCGAAACGTATGAGGGCGCATGCGGATTTCCGAAAGGTCACATGGAGGCAGGAGAAACCGAGCGTGAAACAGCCCTCCGAGAAGTAAAAGAGGAAACAGGCTTAGATGTTGTCTTATATGACGATTTTAGGCTCACAGATGAACATTCTTTGATTCGGGAAGGCCGTCCTGATGACATAAAAACGAATGTCTATTTTCTTGCGGAGTATCGAGATCAGGTGCTTCGAGCGCAGGAGAAGGAAGTTATAGAGGTCCTGCTCATGGACTATACCAACGCCATGGAAAGCATTCAATACGAAGGTTCCAAGCGCTTACTATCTGAAGCTGAGAATTATTTGAACGCGCATCACAACTAAACGGTACAAAAGTAGCCCTCCGGAAAACTTGCCGTTTTCCAGAGGGCATTTTCATGTCTCTTAGAATAATTGGAATTTTTCACATAGTAGCATTTTAGTAGCAAAACGCCGCCCGACCTTCATAAAATGGCTTGACATAAGGACTTTTTAAGGGTGTGAAATCATTCCCACTCGACTTGACGGCCTTGATTTCTGGTGAAAAACCGCATTGATAATACGTAATTCGTCCACAAATTCCATGTATTTCAACCCATATAAGGCGTCTTTGAAGTTTTTGTAGCCATTTTGTAGCCACGCATTTTCCGCACTATCTGTTCGTTCAATCCTTCATAGTCCATGGTTTCCGGGTTTGCAACTTATTCATGGAATAATGCTTTGTAGCCAAAGAGCCGGAAAGCGCAATCACAGTACATATTTCTACGAAAAGGAGATGCTTCCATGAAATCATTATACGAAGAACTTGGTGGGACTTACCATCAGGAGGGCAATTACCTGATTCCTGACCTTACCCCTCCGCCGTCTCCGCATATCGGGATATGGGGTCTTCGCCGGAAGAACTACCTGCTGAAGAATAGGGAACCGATCTACACTGCCATGCTCCTCAACGGCAAGCTGAATGCCCATCTGGAGGATGTGGACCGGCAGGCGGAAGAAATGCTCTTTCGGCTGATCGATCAGATGGCCCACGCCGACGGCGTCACGGAGCAGCTCAAGGCCACCGATCAAATGGCTTGGGTCGGTGCCATGAATAACATCCGGGCAAGAGCAGAGGAAGTGGTGTATAAACAGATGATCTATATTTGATCAACAAACGCACGGGGTGCAGCTTTTACGGTTGTGCCCCGTGCTTAGTTATTGGAATAAACCGATCCAATACCGTTTAGAACCTTCCTGGTGAACACTCTAGTTTATAGCCTCAATTCTTGAGATAAAAGTATCTCTTGCCACTTCCCACGCATTTGTTGTCAACTGCGGTAAGTCAAACATCTCTTCGATTTGCTCCTTAAAGATGTTGAGACGGTATTTATCGTTTGACCGAAACCAAACTGGCTGTTTATCTAAAAGGCCTCCAATTCTGCTACTGTTAAGACTGGGAGAAAGAATCTCTTGATATCTTTTGTTCATAGCCCAAATTGCACCGGCTTCATTCATGCAAGCTTGGCTTTCAAAATAGGAATCTGTATACCATAATATATAGAGTATATGCGCATGGTCGTTAAAGTGTCGCTTAATCTCGTCCAAATTCTGCTTTCCATTTTCAATGTAGGCGGCAGGGTGAGAAGTACAGAAGATTGCATTTTCAGTATCATCCCTCTTTGGACGTTGTATTCCCAATGCATATAACAATTCAATAAATGCAGCAACTTGATCCTTATCTTTTTCCCGGTGACTAATGAAAACCTTTTCATAACAATTTGGGAACAGTTCGTGTTTCATACCAATTACTGCATCTCGTATTGCTTTCGCCTCGCTAAGGCATAAAGTATAATCCTTATTAGCATAGTAAAATGTCCTTAAGACATAATATGGGCCATAATCATGCTGAAGGCCTTTTCGTGCGGAGAAAAAAGCATATATTCTTCTCATATAAGATTCGTATAACTGATTCCCTGTGCGAATGATACCATATTCACAGATGTAATCGATCATTTCGTCGCACAAGGTGATAATCTCGTTAATCTCATTGAGTTTTCTATTTGTCTTTAGCATTCCCTTCTCCCAATCACAGCACTAATTCACCAAATATTGAACATATAATTGTTGGTCAATCAGTTTATCAGTTGATTGATTCTCTTTTCCTCCAATGTATTCCCACCTGTATCAGTATCTCGCCACTTCTCGATTTGTATCCCTGTCGAAGAAACAGATATCCATGTCTCCTTTGTTGCGTTCCGAACGAACCATCCCATAGTAATACTGCCGATGATTTCGGAAGTTGGCTATATTAAAGCCTTCATACGGAATTACGCTTTCACCTCCGTTTTCTAATTTTGCCCCAGAGCCAATGAACACCATCCAATAATGTGCTACTGAATCTGAGAAATAGCGGAATTCCTCATCACCACGCAGATAGAACAGAAGTTCACTATTGAGGTTTCTGATTAAACTTGTGCCCTCAACGATAAGATTCGGATTTCCACTGTGACTAAGCATTTCGGCAGCAGCATCCGCAGATTGATATCCGTTGTATACGAACATTAGTTGTAGCATGATATTCGTCTGCCCGCCGTCATCACAGGTCATTATTCTGTTTGGATTAAATCCATATTCGAGAAGAATCTTGATTGACTCGGCCAAATGACTGCTTTCAATACCAAGGACCAATTCGCCAAATGGAAGATGATCAAACAAATGGTTTCTATGTGCTTCCATGTCTGCATCGTGGCAACTGTCAACGTACCGATACGCTGCCAAATCGATATCATCAACGCTGAATATGCCGGAATCCAACTGTTCTATTAGCTTTTCTTTGTTGAAATTCTTCGTATATAGCAGATCATAAAGCTTTTGTGCATTCTTTGTAAATGTATCAGTAAACCACCACGTTGATTCCGTTTAAATCACTCCTTATGGTGTTTTTAAAAAATCCGGGGATAATGCTGTATTGATGAATGAAACAAAGGTGCATGCCAACCGATATTCTGAATATATATCTTCTAAGGTCAAATTCACATCGTATTCCGCGAAGTTCTCATGAACAAGACGATTTCTTAATTGCCCCATTCTAACAAAGCTATTTTCAGCGGATTTAAGCACCTCATCTCCATCTATTGTACTCCGAGCTTTTGTTTTCGTTTCATCACCGAACAACTTCCAAAAAGCATTAGTGTTTTTAGAATTCCAATCAAACAACGTATGGTATTGACGTTCTATGACCTTGCTTTCAATTAGCTTTACAATTCTCTTGTCCTTGCTGCTGACTTCATTTGCAAATTGTAGAATAAGATTGGATACTGTACTCTCAAAATAGCTTGCAGCCGACAAAACTAGGACTTTTTTATAAACGCTATCTATGTAGGTGGCGAAGGAAACCTCGCCTTTACCCATAAGGTAACCATACAGTTCCTTTGAGTCATCATATTGTCTTTTTATGCGGTCGCTTTCCATTATGGTACCCTCATTTTCTCTCTTCCACTCCATATAAATGCTTTCTAGCTAACCGCAACCTTGTTTTTACACTATCGGCATGAGATGTGCTGTGTGTGATGGCTGTTTTGAAGCTTTCATCATTTTTTAGAGACTCAAAGGATTTCTCAGTAACTTCCGCTTGTTCAATACCATAACTCCGAATTCTCTCTGCAATAGCAACAAACACTGCATCAAACAGTGACACATTAAAGCTTCCTGTCTGAGAAAGGAAATACTTATTGTCTATTGGTTCACATATAGTTAGAAAATCATGAAACAGTTTTTCGTTTCCATTTGTTTCATCTTCATCGAATTTCTGCGCCTTTTTGGAAAATCGATTTAGGAACTGTATCATTGATCCTGAATACGTTTCGTGTTCGTACAGCAGCGCGAAAGAACGAAGTAGGATCTCAACGTCTCGGAACTTATCGTCTTCAGCTTCTTTCCCAACCAGTTTTCTCCATTTTTCATCTAAGTTCAGATTATAAAGCATACTATAAAACCTAGAATTATAAAGACAACCTCTTATCTCCTGGGGGGAAAGATTCAGTCCACCTGTATTCAGTCTACTGAATATCTCGTAAATTGAACCTGTATCATCTGGCTTGTTTTGCCGAATAGACATACATCTGATTGGCATTAATTCAAATGAACTCCGCTGTGATGCATCTAGAGTGTGGTATTTCTTGTTGTTGAGCGGGTGCGGTGAACCGTTTTCCTGCTTTGCAAACTGAAGCCTGAAATCTTGAAAGTACTGATTGTCAGACAAAATGTTATCAGGAATACTGCCGTATTCATCGAAAACCTTGCGCAAAAATGCTCGCTTCCCAGTTCTAGGAAATCGCTGCTTCACAAAAAAATATATTGTCATCAATCTTTGTTGCCCGTCAATTACACTGTATTGGTTTCTCTCCTTCTGGTACAGGAATATCTGGGGGATAGGCAGTCCCAGAATTAACGATTCAATGAATCTGGATGCTCGTTTTCTATCCCAAACATAGTTTCGCTGAAAGACAGGCATCGAAATAACCCCTGATTCTATCAGGCTATTGATTGTCATTACGTTAAAATCATTTGGAATAACACTTATATCATAAGATACTACAGAAGTCTCTTCATACTGCATATCATAATACTCTGCCATGGGTATCCCTCCTATTGTTATATGGAGATACATTCACGCCCCAGTGTTTTCGCGTATCCAGTCGTACAATTCTGTTGCTATGCCAAACGCCAACAGGTATGGAACACCATTGCCAACCATCTTGAATTTAAGTGACAAGGGAAGTTCAGCAGGAAGCGAAAACCAACTGGGGAGTGATTGAATCGCTAATGCCTCTGCAACACTAATTCTTCGAGCTTTATAGGGGTGCAAATGAACTTCATTGTTTCCGTACGCTGCCGTAGGAGAATACCGCCATCGATGGAGCCTCTTGAATGACTTTCCACGTGATTCGCCTTCTGGTATTGTCGAGAACCGATCTTTGTTTTTAGTTCCAAAGACATCGCTTTGATTGGGATGCATCTGCACTTGGTTTCTCTCAAACCAGTATTGAACAGTAAGCGCTTCAATGATGCTTTCGGGTTTTTCTAGATTGCTGTTCTCAGAAAATGGTGCAGACGTTGGCCATGCTGCACCATTGATCTGCTCAAAAGAATAGAGATGATTGGACCCAATTCTGTATTGGATATTTCTTCCAAATCGCTCTCGGTTAAACCCTATAAGGAATAACCTGTCCCTAAACTGTGGAGTACCATATTGGAGTGCGTTTTCTACAGAATCAAAAATCGAGTAGCCCGCTCGATATAGTCTTCTCTTCAGACGGTCATAAAATGCGCGGTGTTTCTTTGTCCTATACAGCCCTTTGACATTCTCCAAAACAAAAAAATCGGGTTTTCGTTTTACTATAAGGTTCACATAAACGGAAGTTAATTGTCCGTTTTTACCCTTCTCTCCAGCATTATTACCAGCAGATGAAAAGTCCGGGCAGGGCGGACCTCCGATAAAGCCAATAATATTTTCACCGCGATTGTTATACTCTGGAAAAGCTTCCTGCCACTTTTGGTCTGATAAATACTCCCGAATATCATCATGACTATACCCGTATCGCGGAACATGATCATTATTCCTTCTTGCATACTGGTAAGCTCGAAGGAATCGCTCATCATATTCGTCGACAAAAGCAATGTCAAATCCGGCGTTTTCAAAGCCCAAGTCTAAGAATCCTACTCCAGAGAAAAAAGAATACACTTGAATAGGCATCTTCTCTCTCCTCATCAAAGTATTACGGGTGAGGCATTCTCATAATTGCTTGATTAGTAATTGAATTCAATTCCGGTTACTACCGAGCTAAAGTCACAATTTGATAGAGCTTCAAAGTAATCGGTTCTCAGTCCAACATCCAGGACATACATGAACGCGGAAAAGTCGTAGATAACGGGCTCACCCTTGTTGGCCATGATATTCTTGCGAATACTCTCTGTCTTGGCGATAAGGCAAGTATATTGATACTGCTTGTCAACGACCTGAGTGTTTCCGTTCGGATGCGCTTTCTGTAAGTGTTGCCCGCTAGTAAGCGCAATAAGATTCTCAATATAATCGGCTATTTCCGCAAACTCGTTCTGCGGGAAGATATGGTGCATATGTGTTGCCTTTTCTCCAACAGAGAAGCGATCCAATACTTCAGAAAGGCCCTCACGATTATCATCATTGAACTTGCGGAGATACTTCATCGCTCTGCTGATGCGGTACTGATACATTTGCTCGGTCTTCGGCTGCGGATTGAAATCTCCCCGAGCAACATTCTTGTCCTTGCCAACAGCATCATCTCTCCAGTTGGTCTGGTTGTACATGATTTTGTCATAGGTAATCATAGACCGAGACAGGTGACCTTTTTCAACACCCTTCTTATGCAGCTTACAGGCAAGCGGATTCAAAACTTTGATGAAGATACGATTTGCCTCTACCGCCGTGTTGATAGGAGTGTATTTGATGCAGAAAGCAGAGAACTTGGTTTTCAGCTCCTGCAAGGACTCTTTCGTTTGCAACTCGAGAAAGGTTTCAAAGCTGTCCCAGAGGCCGCTATCTTTCAGAGTCTTTTCAATATAGAGGCAGAGAAACTCAAATGAGTTGCGCTCGCGTAGGGCTATATACTCCAGCACATCCATGTTTTCTACGCTGAACTGGATCGTGTTATTAACAACACCATCTTCGCGTAACACGCCAGCAGCTGCCAGCATCTTCAACGGCTGACGGAAGAACTTGTTGTATTCATCAAGCGTAGTTCTTATGGTTGGATCGGGCTTGCCGAACAAATGCTGTACATTCTCTATTGCATATTCAGAGTGCCAGATGTCCGGCGACTGGAATGGTTGTTGGCCTCCATTTTGAATGTAGTCCACAACACAGTCAGCCACAAAGCAAACTGCATCCAAAGCGCATTTCTGATCAATCCAACGACCGTTTCCTGTTTTACGGACGTCATAATCATGCTCGTCCAAAAACCTCTGCAAGATATTACTCGTCATCTTCTTTTAACACCCCGTAGAAATACACGCTTGTCTTGTCCACGTTAATAGATTGCGTGGACAAATTTCTCGCAATGCCATAGAAGCGTCTGTACTCCTTCGTAGAGAAATATGCCCGTTGCCTCCTGGGAAGCCGTAGCGGGTTTTGCGGAATCAGAACAGCAACAGATCCGGCCGGAATAGTTCCCGGAAGATTCTCGATAACCCGTGGGTTGTAGGTCATGTTCGGAGTAAGGTAAACGCTATCATCGTTCACATACCGATATGCGGATAAACCCACTGCTTTCTCTTCCGGCAGATAAACATCATAGTCCGAAATATGAGTGACACCTTGTCCGTCATCATCAATATTGCGCGCCTTTATCACCCACAGCGAAGTAACCTCTTTCTCTTGGCTTGTAAGCGATTTCGTGATTTGCCTATCTCGGAATACGGAAAAAACATCGAACAGCAGTTTATCCGCTACAACATCGAACTCCTCATCACGGTATATGATGAAGTATGGAAAACGCTCATCAGTTAAATAGGACTGTTCACGGACAGACTTACGGCTGAACTTCATGCTGTATACCGTGGTTTCTTTTGGCTTCATCTTCGGATATACAACAAGGCACATCGTTTCAATCGATACTCCAGTGAATCCGTATCGGCCAAAATCAATAATAGTTCCGATTCGCATTTTCCGAAGCAGATTTCTTGTTTCTTCAAATTCATCTGTACTGAGCAATGTCTTGTTCAGCACAAGTGCAACGCAGTCACTGCATCGAATGCATTTTTCCAGAAACATCTCAGAGAGGTTGTTCGTTTTTTGATTGACATTCAATGCCAGATGTAAGGCTACGCCTGGTGTTGTCTCTTTCAACTTCGAAAAAGGTGGGTTTCCTACTGCCAAATCATATTGGTAGGTCGTATGATATGTAAGAAAATCTTGACACACCCGGTTTATTGTAAAATTTTTGGGTATATCCATCTTTTCAAGCATTATATCAAGGGTTTCAATGCTATCAGGATCAATATCTACTACATCCAGAATGACATGGGGAACATCTTCATACCGTTTGAAGAGAAAAGGAAGGAAACTGCCTGAACCCACAGATGGTTCCAGTATCCGCACTTAGTCCTTGCTGAATGTTGGCAGGCTGCCCATGATCTCATTGACAAGAAACTTATTGGTGTAAAACGCAGCATTCTTATCCTTATGCGCATTGCACAGTTCTGTAATGCGCATAAGGGATGCAACATCCAAATCCAAAGGGTTATCTCTTAGAAAAGTACACAGACTATTTCTATCATCGAGGTTATGTTCTGCAATAATCCTATTGATCTCGATGGATTCACATCTTTTCCGTTCAAGATTTGTGCGAATCGCTACGGCGAGTTGACGCATAATCTCAGTTGGCACAGCCTCGCCCAAACACTGCCGAATGTTCATTTCGTGGTTTTTATAGACGTTCTGCTTATCAGTATCTGAAAGTGCATTCAGTTCTTCCAGACTCATATCCACCCATCTGAAATCATCAGGAATCGTCATCATGGCCATTAGTTCCCTAATGCTAAAAACTCTATCCTGGTCCGGATGGATTGTGTTCTGTGCCGCCAACTGGTCATTGCGAGTATGAACACATTGAATAAAGCGATCCCAAGGCTGCCGTGTGTACTTATCTCTGTTTTTTCGAATGTTCTCGACAATCTTTCCGTC
>JAEEGK010024629.1_pt1 | contig 12449 bp, 8 predicted proteins | sample 8958771 | NCBI WGS metagenome assembly JAEEGK01 (sample SAMN16246547, study PRJNA631951) | gut metagenome | biome: gut microbiome; feature: rumen; material: SC-attached | host: Bos | place: Iran: Karaj | collected 2018-10 | reverse complement strand
GTCGCCTCGAACATGGTGAGAATGTATTGACACCACCGAAGAGGCAATCGATGTGGCACCTGTATCTGGAGAAGTATCAAGACCCGATGATTCGCATTCTGCTGGTTGCCGCTATCGTCTCGCTGGTATTGGCTTTTGTCAAGCAGGACTTTATAGAGACAATAGGTATCATCTTTGCCATTATTCTGGCCACCACCGTAGGTTTCTTCTTTGAGCGCGATGCTGCCCGCAAGTTTGATGTCCTGACCCAGTTGGGCGAGGAGCAACCTGTGAAGGTACTGCGTGAAGGAAAGATCGTAGAGATACCACGCAGAGAGGTGGTGGTAGGCGATGTGGTCATTGTGGAAACAGGCGACGAGGTGCCTGCCGACGGACACCTCTTTGAGGCTACCGACCTGCAGGTCGATGAGTCGAGTCTGACGGGCGAGACGATGACGAATAAGGAAGTAAGAGGGAAGAAGGATGATGGAAGAGGAATTCGCAACGCCACACTCTGCTCTGCAGAGAAGACGGAAGATGTAAGAGGGGAGGAGGCCTATCCGAAGGATATGCTGTTGCGCTCATCGATGGTGATGGGTGGTACAGGACGCTATGTGGTTTCTGCCGTTGGCGACGAGACGGAGATAGGTCATGTGGCACGACAGGCTACGGAACTGACGGGTGTGAAGACGCCCCTGAACATCCAGTTGGACCGTCTGGCAAAGTTGATTAGTAAGGTGGGTGCCGGCTTGTCTATAGCTGCCTTCCTCGCCTTCCTTATCCACGACCTGCTGACCAACGAGCTGTGGCACACTACCGACTATCTGGCTATGGCTGAAGTCGTATTGCGCTACTTTATGATGGCAGTCACACTGATTGTGATGGCTGTACCAGAGGGTCTGCCGATGGCTGTTACGCTGGCATTGGCGCTGAATATGCGCAGGATGCTGAAATCGAACAACCTGGTGCGTAAACTACAGGCCTCAGAGACTATGGGTGCCGTCACCGTTATCTGTACAGATAAGACGGGTACGCTGACGGAGAATAGGATGACGGTAAGTGATGTAAGAAGGAAGAAGGCAGAGGGAAGAGACTCAGCCCTCAGCCCTCAACCATCAGCCCTCTTCAAGGCCATTGCGCTGAACACGACGGCAACGCACGACGTGGGTAATCCCACGGAGCAGGCATTGCTGAGATGGATGATGGAGCAGGGTGTGGACTACCAACAGTTGCGTGAGGAGAGCCCCATCACAGCCCGTGAACCCTTCTCGACCGAACGCAAATACATGTCGACAACCGTTGGCGACGCTATTTATATAAAAGGTGCACCAGAGGTCATTATGGCCCGTTGCACCATGACGGACGACGAGCGAAGCGAACTGGAGCAGCAACTGCTGGAATGGCAGAACCACGCTATGCGTACGCTGGCTGTAGCAGAAGGTGACCAACTGCTGGCCCTCTTTGCCATCAGTGACCCGTTGCGCCAAGAGGTGCCTGGTGCCATCCGTCAGTGTCATATGGCAGGTATCGATGTGAAGATAGTCACAGGCGATACCGTAGCCACTGCGATGGAGATAGCCAGACAATGTGGACTCAATCCCAGCAAAGAGAATTGTATCACTGGTGCTGAGTTTGCTGCACTGAGTGATGAAAAGGCTTTGGAACGCATCAAGGAGTTGAAGGTGATGTCGCGAGCCCGTCCTACCGACAAGCAGCGTATGGTCAGTCTGCTGCAACAACTGGGCGAGGTGGTCGCTGTGACAGGCGACGGCACCAACGACGCACCAGCCCTGAACCGTGCCCATGTGGGACTCTCACTGGGTTCTGGAACGAGTGTTGCCAAGCAAGCCAGCGACATCACGCTGATTGACGACTCGTTCAACAGCATCGTACATGCTGTGATGTGGGGTCGTTCGCTGTATAAGAACATCCAGCGCTTTGTCTTCTTCCAGTTGATAGTCAATGTTGCGGCCTTGTTGTTGGTACTCTTTGGTGCCTTCATCGGTACGGAGATGCCACTGACGATTACCCAGATATTGTGGGTGAACCTGATTATGGACACCTTTGCAGCGATGGCACTGGCCTCTCTGCCACCTTCTCGTGAGGTGATGGAGGAGAAACCACGTAGCAGCGATGCGTTCATCATTACCAAACCGATGATGCAAGGTATTCTGACCATTGGTGGATTGTTCTTTGTTGCCACCTTCGCCCTGTTGTGGCATTTTGAGCAAGGAGCGGGAATGGATGATATAAAACTGACGGTTTTCTTCACCATCTTCGTGATGTTGCAGTGGTGGAACCTCTTCAATGCCCGTGTGCTGGGCAGTTGTCATTCGGCTTTCCGTCGTTTGTGGGCTTGCGAGGGCTTCGTCGTCGTACTGCTCTTCGTACTTGTTGGGCAATGGCTCATTGTCACCTTTGGTGGCAAGATGTTCCGCACCGTACCGCTATCATGGCAGACATGGGCTGCGATTATTGCAGGCACGTCACTGGTGCTGTGGGTTGGTGAGATTTACAGATGGATTCAGCGTCTATGCAAGAAATAGGATATGTTGCCACGATAGGAATGTTTGATGGTGTGCATCGCGGCCATCAGTTCGTTCTTCAGCACGTTGCCGACGAAGCCCGTCAGCGTGGTCTGCAGTCGATGGCTATCACCTTCGACAAGAGCGGTCCACAGACGCTGACTCCCCTCGACCAGAAACGACTGCTGCTGACGAAGGCGGGTATAGACCGTATTGAGGTGCTGACGTTCAACGATGCCCTGAAACAGATGACGGCCCGTGAGTTTATGGAGCGGGAGTTGCGCGATAGACTGAATGTGAAGGTGTTGCTGACAGGCTATGACAACCGCTTTGGTCATAACCGCACGGAGGGTTTTGACGACTATGTGCGCTATGGTCAGGAGTTAGGCATCGAGGTGCTGCAACTGCCCCAGAAGGGTGAGATTAGCAGTAGCATCATCCGTCAGTTGGTCAGCGATGGTGACATCCATCAAGCCAATGAACTGCTGGGTAATCCCTATACGGTACTGGGCAGTGTGGAACATGGCGAGCATATTGGTACGAAACTGGGCTATCCTACGGCAAACCTTGTACTCGTCGATAAGTGCCAGTTGGTTCCTGCTGCAGGCGTTTATGCGGTGAAGATCAGGATGGAGAACAGCGTGGAGTGGAAACACGGCATGATGAATATCGGCGTGCGTCCCACCTTTGACGGACAGCACCAGACCTTGGAGGTCAACGTGTTCAGACTGAAGGAAAACCTCTACGGACGACAGCTGCAGGTCGCCTTCGTTGAACGACTGCGCGGCGAGCAGCGCTTTGACAGCATAGAAGCACTGAAGAAACAACTACGACAAGACGCCATTGAGGCAGAAAGGATATTAGCATGAAGAAAGCACTTAGTTATCTACTCATCTTTATTGGTCTACAACTTGTGGGTGGAGGCATTATTACCACCTTGTGGGCCGTGATTACAGGCAACAGCGACAAGACGGCAGCCATGCTCATCACGACAACAGGTGTGGTGGGTGTTATCACCATCGTCATCTTCCTCTGGGCACGCTATGCCGAGCTGTCGCCCAAATGGTTGCGCACACGTCCATGGATGGTACTTGCCTGGAGCGTCGTGGCTGCTATGGGAGCACTCGTCCCCTCCATCTGGATACAGGAACAGATGCCTGAGTTGCCCAACTTTGCCGAACAGGAGTTTGACACCATTTTGGGTACGCCTTGGGGTTATATGGTGATAGGTCTGCTGGCACCGCTGGGCGAAGAGATTGTGATGCGTGGCGCTATCCTGAAAGAGTTGCTGAAGTCGGAGAAATTGGGTGTGTGGACAGCCATTACCATTTCTGCCCTGATGTTTGCCCTCATCCACATGAACCCAGCCCAGATGCCGCATGCTTTCCTCATTGGACTCTTGTTAGGCTGGATGTACTGGCGCACAGGGTCTATCCTGCCAGGTGTGGCCTACCACTGGGCCAACAACAGCATTGCTTTCGTGATGTTTGCGTTCTATCCGGACCCCGACATGAAACTCATAGATCTGTTCAGAGGTTCTGAGTTGCACGTCTATATGGCATTGGGCTTCTCGCTGCTTATCCTGTTGCCAGCTCTCTTCCAGTTAAACCTTTGGATGCGTCGTGCAGCGTAAGAAAATGTTAGCAAGTCATTATTATACAGGAAAGGTTGAGGCTGGCTGTGATGAGGCTGGTCGTGGTTGTCTGGCAGGCAGCGTGTATGCTGCTGCCGTCATCTTTTCAGAAGACTATCAGAACGACGAGCTCAACGACTCTAAGCAGTTGACAGACAAGCGTCGTAAGCAGTTGCGTGAGATTATCCAGCGTGATGCCGTAGCCTGGGCCGTAGGTATCGTCACTCCTGAGGAGATAGACCGTATCAACATCCTCAATGCCTCGATACTCGCCATGCATCGTGCCCTCGACCAGTTGACAGTACGCCCAGAGGCTATCATCGTCGATGGTAACCGCTTCAAGCCGTACCATGAACCAATAACCAATAACCGTGAAACAATAACCATTCCTCACACCACCATTGTCAAGGGCGATGGCAAGTACCTCTCCATTGCTGCTGCTTCCATCCTTGCCAAGACCTATCGTGACGACTATATGGATGAGTTGGCCAAGGAATATCCGCAATATGACTGGCTGTCGAACAAGGGCTATCCCACCAAGAAGCACAGAGAAGCAATACGGCAGCATGGCATTACGCCATACCACCGTAAATCGTTTAACATGCTGGGCGATGGCCAGCTGTCGTTAGAATTCAGCGAGTAATAATCAGTCCACCCATGGGTTGCATAGCAACTTTTACAATACCTTTCTTATCCACTTTCAGCGTCTTCAGCACGGGTGTGCTGGGAGCACCCTTCTTGCCAGGTTGGTCCATGTAGCACTGTACCGTCTGGCCTGCAAACATGGGGAGAGACAGTTGGAGAGTCTTCACCTGCTGGGTACCGTTCATGCCAGCAATATACCATTTATTGCCTGTACGACGAGCCAGCACCACATACTTCGTGGGATAGCCTTCCAGGAAGCGTACTTCGTCCCAGGTGGTAGGCAACTGACGCAGGAAGTCGAGTTCGAACTGTGGCACATCCTGCAGGTTATTGGGATACATGGCCACACAGTTGACGCTGGTCTGCAGGACGATACCGCTGGCCAACTCAAAGATATCCGTTGTATAGCGGCGATGACGACTCTTGTTGTCGCGACTGATGTGGTGGTTCAGGATGATGCCTCCCCAGTCGAACGAGCCTATGGCATTGCGTGCAAAGGGGTGCATGGTGAGTTCGAAGCCCTCCTGCTTGGCGTGATATTCGCTGAACATGATATTCTCTGACGCCAGCGTAGCCTCAGAGGCGACATAGTTGGGATACATGCGTTCCCAGCCACGCGGAATGGTGCAGCCGTGGAACACCACTTGCAAGCCATAGCGGTTGGCATCAGCCAGGATGTCCTCATAGAGTTTCATCGACTCTTGCTTGTCGGAGCCCAGGAAGTCGACCTTGATACCAGCGATGCCCAACTTTTGTAACCACGCCATCTCGCGATTGCGAGCCAAGGCAGTATTCATGCAGTGCTTGGGTGTTTGTGGGGCGTCGTTGGCGTAGCCGTTGCTGTTGTACCACAAGAGCAACTTGACACCCTTGCTGTTGGCATAGCGGTTCAGTTCAACAATGCGGTCGCGCCCAATCTGTTTGTCCCACCAGTTGTCCACCAGCACGTATTCAAAGCCCATCTTAGCCGATACATCAATCATCTTCACCTGGTCGTCGTAGTTTACACTCTCGTCCTGCCAGATGAGCCAACTCCACGTATAGCGACCAGGCTTATAGTCCTGAGTGGGTTCATAGAGCGGGTCAACGACATCATAGGGGATGGTGGTCTCGACAATAGGCTTCAGCGTCGTACCCACCGTGATGGTGCGCCAAGGAGTGCAGCCTGGCAGGGGAATACCTGCCCAGGGAGAGCCCAAGCCATTCATCTCACCGATATTAGGGTAGGCGACGGTATAGCCACGACCTGCCTCATAGTCGCTCAGGTGACTGGCACAGTAGTTGGAACCCACACCCGTCTCGCTGACGAGTACCCAACCCGCAGGGACCTTGAACAGACAGGGGAAGGTGAAGCCCTCGCCAAAGGCGGAACGCTCCGTCAGGGGCCTGTCAGCCTTGTAGTCTTCCTCGTAGGAAGGTTTGGTGCGTTGCCAACCCACCATGGGCAGACTCTGTGGTGTCAGGAATGTCGTCGTGGCCTCAGGGAAGTTGAAAGCAGAGGTCTCGTTGTAGATGACTGCCGACAGACGGCTCTCACCCTTGGGTTGTAACGAATAGCGATAGGCAATATCGTTGTTGGACACACAGAAAGTGATGGTGATAGGCAAACCCTGGCTGTTGGTATAGGTAAGGTCAGCCTGATGAGCCACATAGTGTGCCGACGATGCCTTGGTGCGTGTCATCGTGTACGTCTTGTCGATGGTGCTCTCCTTCATCTCCTTGAAGGTCAGTCCACGGGTAAAGTCGCCGATGTCAGCCTTCAGTCCCAGTGCTGAGGGTTTCAGCATGGTCTGTCCCATATAACTGACGCGATAGTTCAGCAGTCCCTGTTCGTCATCGATGGTCACCACCAGTTTGCCATCGGGTGACTTGATATTGATATCTTTTCCACTAATAGTCAGTGCCAAAAGCCAAAGGCTAATGGCTAAAAACGTTCTCATCATCTTCTATTTATTCGTTAGCAAATTGTCCGAAATACTTAAGACAGGTGTCGCGCCACTCACGGGCATTCTCCACCTGATGGTGCAGGCGGTCGTCGACCTCGCGCCAGCGCTGTTCGTCAATGTAGTGACGCATCTTGTTGTGCCAGATGTTATGGTGAGTCTCAACAGTGATGACGCCACGATTGTAGTGGAACTGTAGCGACTCCCACAGCGTTGAGCCGTCCTTCATCTTGTAGGTCCAAGGCACATGGTGGAACCACAGCAGCAGGTTTTCAGGACACGTATTGATATTATCATAGGTTCGCGCGAGTTCCTTACGATACTGGCTGACAGCATCCGTACCCTTGCTAGAACGCTCGAAGCCTACTCCTTGCTTGTCGGCCTTGTGGTAATAGACAGGACACCACTCCAGCGGATAACTCTTGATGAAGCCATCAGGCTCAGGACCATAGTGGTGGTCGAACTTGAAGATGTGGTGCAAGCCCAGTGGCATCATATAATCTACGCAAGCCTCACGACTCTCTGCCATGATCTGTGCCATCGTGTTGACAAACTGTGGATCACGGGTGAACGTCTGTTGCAACCATTCGCGGGCAATCTTGTCGCTGGGTAACATGGGGTTCCAGGCCAATCGACCGAAGGCATACCAGTTGGCTTGCGAGAAGTGGTGACCACACCAGTTCTTGTCGAGTCCGATATTGGCGACACCAGCAATACCCCTCAACTGTTTGGGATTAACCTGCGAGAAGAACTCCTGCCACATGGGGGCGAGATAAACAAGGTGGCGCGACTGTCCCAGGTACTCCTGAGTAATCTGCAACTCCACCATATTGGGGGTCTGCTTGATCTGGTCGAAGATAGGACTGTATGGCTCACGGGGCTGGAAGTCCAACGGACCGTTCTTGGTCTGCAGGATGACATTGTCGCGGAACTGACCATCCAAAGGCTTGAACTCCGATACAGCCTGCTTTACACGGTCTTCACCCTTGTGGTTGGCACCATAGACGAAGCAACGCCACATGACGATACCCTTGTAAGGCTTCAAGGCATCAGCCAGCATGTTGGCACCATCGGCATGAGTACGCTTGTAGTCGCCAGGACCAGGCTGTCCCTCGCTGTTCGCCTTGACCAGGAAACCACCAAAGTCAGGGATGAGCTTATAGATTTCTTTGGCTTTCTTCTGCCACCACTTAGCCACGCTCTTATCCAGGGGGTCTGCCGTCTTGGTATCGCCCAATGCCATGGGTGTGGCGAAGTTGATGGACAGATACACCTTGATATGATAGGGGCGGAGGATGTCGGCAATCTTCTTGACCTCCTTCAGATAAGGAGTTGTCAGCATCTTGGGCGATGCATTGACGTTGTTCAGGACAGTACCATTGATACCGATGGAAGCGTTGGCACGAGCATATTCCTCTATTAGTTGAGCGTTGAACGTTGAAAGTTGAGCGTTTTCAATTTTCCAGAAGATGCTCTCACCCGCATAGCCACGCTCGATGCTGCCATCGAGATTGTCCCAATGGTTCAGCAGACGCAGGTCGTAGGCAGGATGCGACTCCATATTCATGTCACCACGCAACAGGGCATAGGTACCATAGAGCAGACCAGCCTCGCGACGGGCGCTGAGCGTTGAACCATCGAAGCGATAGCCGTCATCATCAGGCATCGTGGCATCGAGCTTCAAGGCTATCTGTGCACCATTATAGTAAGTTTCCAACTCCTGCTTGGCAATCTGGATGGTGGCTGACTTGCTGTCACAGAGAACCTTTGCCTTGTTGACGGGTTGGTAGCGCAGCCATAATTGGTGACCATCCTCAGCATGGACGCTGATGGTGGTGAAAAGAGCAAATAGTGATAATAAGATATGTTTCATAGTTACTTCTGTTTCAAGATATTGAGAGGCTGTTTGGGAGCCATTGCATTGTGTACGGACTCTGTATATTCCGTTATCTTCATGGGTGCAGTCAGTTTGATGTCACGACTGGAATTACCCACCTTGAAGAGGTATTGTCCTGCCTCTGCGATCCACTTTGAGCCAGTCTCATCAAATGATGCCAGGTCGCGCTTCAGCACAGTCATTGTCAGCGTCTCACTCTCGCCAGGCTGCAATTCACGGGTCTTGGCAAAAGCCTTCAACTCCTGAGCAGGCTTTTCTAACTTACCCTTGGGAGCCGTCACGTAGAGCTGTGCCACTTCTTTGCCAGCAACGTTGCCCGTATTCTTTACGGTGACGGAAACGGTAACAGAATTACCGTTCACCTTTGTTGTCAGTTTCGAGAACTCAAAGGTGGTATAGCTCAGTCCATAGCCGAAGGGGTAGGCCACCTCTTTCTGGAAAGTGTCGAAATAGCGGTAGCCCACATAGATATCCTCCTCGTGGTTGGTATAGTCCTCGTTGGGAATGCCACGACCCCAACCTTTCATCTCACGATACGAGTACATTTCGATATCCTGTGGGAAGTTCTTGGTAGAAGGATGGTCGGTGGCAGCGATGGGCCACGTCATCGTCAGTTTACCACTGGGGTTTGCCTTACCTGTCAGCACATCGGCAACGCTATTGCCACCCTCCTCGCCAGGTTGCCAGGCACAGAGGATAGCATCCACGCGGTCGCGCCAAGAACAGGTTTCCATCACACTTCCTGAGTTCAGGATGACGATGACGGGTTTGCCAGCAGCACGGAACTGACTGCTCACACGGAAAATCATGTCTTGCTCCATCTGACTGAGGTTGAACTCACCATCAATCTTACGGTCTACACCCTCACCAGCCTGACGACCAATGGTAATGATAGCAGCATCAGCCTCTCTGAGTTCGTGGGTCACGCAACGCTCCGAGATTTCTATCTCGTCGAGCTTGGGCTGTCCTTGGTCGAGGAACCACATCATCGGATTCTTGTCGGCTTTCAGCTTGGCCTTGGCATATTTCACGTAGTTCTGGTATATCTCCGTCAGCAACGGGGTTGTCTTCACACCGATGTTCTTCAGTCCTTGCACCATATCAACAACATAAGGAACGTTGACACAGCCAGAGCCCAGACCACCAGAGAGGAAATCGTAGGAGTTGACACCAAACAGTGCCACAGTCTTCAGGTCGCGAATGGGTAGCACGCCGTTGTTCTTCAACAGCACCATACCCTCTGTCGATGACTGGCGTGTCACCTTGGCATGTGCATCAAGGTCGGGCTTGCTGTACTGATAGCCCTTGAAACGAGGTGTCTTGACAATATATTCCAGCATGCGACGCACGTTCTGGTCCACATACTTCATATCCAGACGACCAGCCTTTACGGCATCTACGATATCCTTGGCCTGAGCAGGATAGCCAGGCATCATCAGGTCGTTGCCAGCCTCTACCTCCATCTCTGTGGGCAGGTCGGCACGTTTACCTATCCAGTCGGTCATTACGATACCCTTGAAACCCCACTCATCACGCAGGATAGTGGTCAACATGTCTTTGTAGCCCTGGGCATAGAAACCGTTAATCTTGTTATATGCCGACATGATGGTCCACGGGTTGCTCTCACGAACGACAATCTCGAAACCCTTCAGGTAGAGCTCACGCAGGGCACGCTGCGACACGCGCTCGTCGACTTTCGTACGACTGTTCTCCTGTGAGTTGACGGCAAAGTGCTTGGCTGATACACCCACACCCTGACTCTGGATACCTTTTGTCACAGCGGCACCTATCATACCCGTCACGATGGGGTCTTCAGAATAGTACTCGAAGTTACGGCCACACAATGGATTGCGGTGCAGGTTCAGTCCAGGACCCAGCACCACGTCACAGCCATACTCCAGTGTCTCGTTACCAATGGCCTGACCCACCTGTTCCACCAACTGCGTGTTCCATGTAGAAGCCAGACAGGTGCCCACAGGAAAACCTGTGGCATAGTACGTCTTGGAGTCGCCCTCACGAATGGGGTCGATGTGTACGCCAGCAGGTCCGTCTGTCAGTACCGTAGCAGGGATGCCCAGTCGCGGAATGGCTACCGTCAGACCAGCAGCACCAGCCACCAGTTTCTTCTGGTGGCCCATCATGGCACCAGAGCCTACAAAAGCGTCATTACCAGCGCCCACCAGCAGTTGGGCCTTCTCATCTAAAGTCATTGCCTTCAACACCTCATCAATGTTGTCAGCACTCAGTTTAGGGGTTTGTGCAGTCATTGTTGTTGCAGTTAGCAGAGCTGTCAAGCCCAGCGTGAATAGTCGTTTGGTTCTCATATCTCTGTTATTTGATTTTCATCATGTTAGTAGGCAGTTGCATTATGAGCTTACAAATGTACGTCTTTTTTCCGACATCTCCAAATTTTCCACCTTGTTTTCTCTTTTTGGCAGTTGGTAATGCCCCTTCTCATCCCTGTTTACAGATGATGCCTGTGAAGATGCGACCCGACTGGATGCCCAGTCGACGAGCAGAGAAGAAGGTGTCAGAACGCTTGACGGTGCAGATGTCGCTGACGGCAATGTTACCCTCTGTTACACCTGCAGCAATGAGTTGTTGGCAGTTGCACATGGGCAGGTCGATGTGCCACTTGTCCCTACGCTCAGTGATGGACGGCATATCGAACCCCGCTTGAGCAAAGGCATCGTAAACCTCATCGCCTACCTCGAAACTGTCGAGGCTGATGCCTGGACCAATCTGGGCCATGATATCCGCTGGATGTGTGCCATAGATTTCTGTCATCTTGTCGATGGCTTTCTCGACGATGCGTTGCACAGTGCCTCGCCATCCGGCATGAATGGCACAGACGGCATGATGTACTGGGTCATAGAGCAGCACAGGAATGCAGTCAGCTGTTGAGACGCCTATGCAGAGCCCTGGGACATTGGTCATCAGCGCATCAACCCCTTCAAGATTAGCGTTATGATGCTCGTCAATGACAGCGATCTCCGTCTGATGTACCTGGTGAGGCATGATGAGTTGATCATCATGGATATCAAGTAGTTGGCACAAAAGGGCACGGTTCTGGCAGATAGCCTCGTCAGTATCTCCACAGTAGCGGTTGATGTTGAACTCGCCATAGCGTCCTGTGCTGTATCCTCCTTGGCGCGTGGTGCTGAACGCTACCACGTCAGGATGCATATCGTAATAGAGTAATGTGGGTTGTGTCATTGTTGGTTGTTGTCTGTTTTGGATGCAAAGATACGGATAATTTATATGATTACATCATTCTGAGATAAAAATTTCTTCTTTTTGACGTTTTGTGTCGAAATGTTAGTTTTTTAACGCATAGTGTTAGCAAAATGAAAGATTGGAAGCCATTGAACTTTACATATTGTAAGTTGCTCTGAAATTTAACAATCAAAAAAGTAAGCAATATAATGGTTATTCATGCAAAAAGTAGTAATTTTGCAGTCCATAAAATACATTTGTTTTTATGGATACGAAGTATATTTTTGTCACAGGCGGCGTCGTTTCCTCGTTAGGAAAGGGCATCATCTCCGCCTCAATCGGAAAACTCCTGCAAGCACGCGGCTACAAGGTAACCATCCAGAAATTCGACCCCTACATTAACATTGACCCAGGTACGCTGAATCCCTATGAGCACGGCGAGTGCTATGTGACGGAGGATGGTTTCGAGACCGATTTGGACTTGGGACACTACGAGCGTTTTACTGGCATACACACAACACGAAACAACTCTATAACGACAGGGCGCATCTACAAGTCCGTCATCGACCGTGAGCGCCACGGCGACTACCTGGGTAAGACGATCCAGGTAG
>JAEEGK010024628.1_pt1 | contig 12449 bp, 7 predicted proteins | sample 8958771 | NCBI WGS metagenome assembly JAEEGK01 (sample SAMN16246547, study PRJNA631951) | gut metagenome | biome: gut microbiome; feature: rumen; material: SC-attached | host: Bos | place: Iran: Karaj | collected 2018-10 | reverse complement strand
GGCGAGACAATCTCTGTCGATCCGAATCTCAAAGGCTTTTTGCCTGTCTTTGTAAACGGCTTTTCCATAGGCTTTGCAAAAGCGGTTAACGGCACTTTGAAAAATCATTATCCGAAAGGACTAAGGACGAACCTGTAAAAAAGGATGGACATGTGTCCATCCTTTTTAGATCCTTGTAAGTACGTTGATAGCGCGGCTGTATTGCTCGCTCAATTCTTTGTGTCTTATGCCGAGAGCCTCTGCGTTGTTTTCTTCTATCGCTTTTTCAACTTCCTGGGCTTTCTTGGCAAGTTCCAGGGCTCCTATAGTCTGGGAAGAAGAACGAATGGATCGAACTATCATCTTATAATTTTCCATCTTTGCCTTCTCGTAACTTTCGGCGAGCATCGCACGCTTGTCTTCTCTTAAGTATGTTTCAATCCTTTCACGCCAAACCTGCTCATTGTAGTGGCTGTTGTCCATTGCCGCTTTTCTGTTGATGACTTCTTCAACGGAAGGTTTTTCATCAAGAGGCGAGGGTGAATTGACTTCATGTTCGATGGCGGTGAGTTTCTTCTCATTTTCGAGAATTGTTTTTTCTACCGCTTTGCCACCGATCTTTTCCGGCGGAAGATACTTAAGGAGCATCTTCTCAAGGTCAATAAGCGCGATGGGCTTTGAAAGATAATCGGTAAAGCCCTGCTTCATGTACTCTTCCTTGGCGCCTATTATCGCATTGGCGGTAAGGACAATGACCGGCGTATCGCGGTTTGGATTGCCGGTAGAAGCTTTAATCTCACGAAGTGTCTCTATACCGTCCTTACCCGGCATCATGTGGTCTAAGAGTATGATGTCGTACTTGTTCTTCTTGGTAAGTTCAATACAGTCTTTCCCGCTTATCGCAGTATCTATCTTCATGCCTGTCTTCTTAAGCAGACTCTGTACAACCTTTAAGTTTACAAGCACATCATCGACGGCAAGAAGTGAAACCTCAGGTGCCGTGAAAAGATCTTCTCTCTTCTTTCCGGGGCCGGGAACAGGTTCGTTTTCAGCTCTCTCTTCAAGTTTTCCGGCAGGGGTCGTGTTTACGACATGCTGAGGAATGATGATAGTAAATACAGAGCCCGATCCGTAAGAACTTGTTACGTTTATAGTTCCTCCCATGAGTTTAACAAGCGATCCCGTTATCGCAAGACCAAGTCCCGTTCCTTCGATGCTTGCATTTCGCTCTTCGTCAACACGGGTGAATACGTTAAAGAGTTTTTCTTTGTCGTCTTCTTTGATACCTATACCTGTATCGCTTACTTCGATCCTTAGATCGACGCTGTCTTCCGTTATGTTCTCGGCCGTAACTTTAAGTCCGACACGGCCTTTTCTGGTATATTTGACCGCATTTGTAAGGACATTTGTGATGATCTGCTGTATGCGGACTTCGTCGCCCTTTAATACGGAAGGGATATTCTCGTCAAAAACAACAACAAATTTAAGTCCTTTTTCAACGGCTCGTCTCTCAACCAGATTCCGACAGGCGGTCACCACTTCTTTTATATGATACGAAACCGGCAATATTTCCATCTTACCCGAATCGAGCTTCGAGAAATCAAGTATATCGTTGATAAGTGAAAGAAGAAGTTTTCCGGCTACTTCGACGTCCGTCGCATAGGCGATCGTGTTCTTTTCACCGCTCTCCCTTAGTATCGCTTCGTTCATGCCTAGTATCGCATTAATGGGTGTTCTTATCTCGTGAGACATCGTGGCAAGGAACTTGGACTTAAGATCGGCTTCATACTGAACGTGTCGTTTCTTTTCTTCGATCTTGAGAAGATTGATAAACGCATTGAATATTGCGGCTATGGTGAATATCAAAAGACCCGACTCAAGATAGAGCGCCGACATGATGCTTGTTTTTATATAACTTACAAGTTGGAGTGCAAACAATACAAGCATGATAACAGACGACCACACGACAATACTGTAGTTTCTGCTTTTGCCCGTCTTGTGATCTTTTATTACTCCGTAAGCAAACAACGCTACGCTTAAGAACAGGAAAAACAGAAGCTGATAGAAATCTTCGCCAAGATCACGCATTCTTAAAAGAGCAAGCGCGACACAGACCAGTCCGTGTGCGATCGCCGAATACAGATATATGAGGTACATCGTCCTGTAACGGCCTTCCTGAAGCGAATCGAAATACAGAACCATCATCATCGGAGCAAGTATCATCATAAGCTCCGGGATCGCGTTCATGGCAATGACGTTTGAGAACAGAATATCTCTGAAAATGCCTTCGGTAAGAATATAAGCGGCAGCCATCATGAGTATCCAGCCGACATAGTCCACTCTGACGGTACCGTTTGTCGAAACACGTAAAAATACGCCGAGAACGACACACGAAATACTTAAGCAGACAAGAAACATTGCGAATACAAACGCCGGACCCTGCGCCGTCATATAAGATCTGTTTAAGATACCGCGTTCGCTGTAATATGCATAAGGAAATGTCCTGGGAATGTCGCTTACGGCCACACCTATGACACGTATCGGCTTGCCGATGTCTTCTCTGGTAACGGAAGCATATACGTAGCGGGAAACAACGTTTGTCCAGTAGAAATAGGTGAATTTCTGGTTGAACGCAAATCTGACCTCGTCGCCGACCATGATCCTCATGTTCATTCTGTCGGAACGGGTTGAGAAACAATATTTATCTGTGATGTTTTCGGGAACGGTGCTCTCAAAAACTATCTCTTCGCCTGCTTTCAGGTCATCGAAAGTACAGGGAAGCGTTACCGCTTCTCTGTGTCCGTCGGGATAAACTCTCTCCCAACCGGTATTTGCTTCCAGTCTTTCGGGCATGGGTGATTCACAGTCCTCAAGCCAGTGAGTATTGGAAAGAAGCATGAATATGCCGGTGATCACCACGAAAATGAGAATGAATGCTTCCACGATCAACAAAGACTTTCTGTTTCGTGAATTGATCTCATTCATTATCGCGCGAATTTTATCTGTAAATTTTGAGGAATTTGCCTTATTTTCTTCCATGATTGTACCATTTTAACCGTTGTACGCGGAAATAATTGCGTATTGTACATTATATCATCAATTATTTAGCAACCAATTAACACAGTACCGCAAAAAGACCGATTTTTTAGCGCTTATCAGCCATAAGTTCTTATAAGTGTGTACGGAGGTTTAAGATTAAGATCTGCAAATCCGAAAAGATTGTTGTCATCGGTCAAGATCATAAGATAATCTCCGTCAAGAACGAAGTCCAGCTTTGAATAACCGTTTATAATGATCTCGTCACCGTCCACGTTATAAGCAAAAAACTCCTGGAGATCTTCTCCGTTAAAGAAAGCTACGCTTTCTTCGGGCGCAAAATCCTTTAATGCGTCCATGATATCATCGTAACCGCCGAGTTTAAGCATTATATCAAGGTATGCCTTCGACAGTCCCTGCTTTTCCAGTTCTTTTTCCATAAGGGCGGTGGCGGGTTCACGAAAAGCGTCCATCATAGCTTCATTGCTTATAAATATCTGTCCCGTTCCGTCCTCATCAAACTCAAAATAAACATCGATGTTTATGGGGCTGTCCCAAAATTCAAATCCCTCCGCCAGGGGTTTTGCGTCAATGGTATAAACCCATGTTCCGACTATCTCATCCTGCATCATATCGTTGCAGGCTTTTATCTTATCAAGCGCATCGCTGTAATTTTGCGTGTCGTTTACGGAGACCTTCATGTAGGCGCTCAACGCTTCGGAATACATGCCCTTTGAAAAGTATTCTTCGGCGGCAGCATAAGCGTCTCTCGAATCATGTATCATTTCAAGTCTGTCATAGATCTGAGTGAATACGGAATCGTCTTTAAGCACTTTCTCGGAGGCAACGACAGCAAATCCATAAACCTCTGTATAGTCCAGATGACCATTTTCGTATTGCTGCTCCATATCCGTAAACTTACTGCGATATTCATCTTTTATCGCATCGGCGGTCTTTCCGGTCACATCGTCGTAAAGATAGTTTACGGTATCGTAATCCTCGGTTGAGAGTGCCCTAAGTGCCTTTTTGTCGGGAGAATTTACCCATTTGTAAGCAAAGAAACCTATTCCGCCGAGGATGAACACCATAAGGCATACAAGCAATACAACGAGAGGTGCCTTGCTCTTTTTCTTCGGAGGAACGGGATAATAGCCCTGGGGATAATAAGGCTGAGGCTGTACCTGAGCCTGAGGCTGAATATAGGGCTGCTGAGGCTGTGCCTGAGGTTGAGGCTGTGCCTGGGCCTCATTTTGAGGCTCCTCATACAGTTTTTGACCGCAGTTGGTGCAAAATTTAACTCCGTCGGGCATCTGTGCCCCGCAATTATGACAAAACATTTCGTTTCCTCCGTCAGTGCATATACGCCGCAAACAAGCTGCGGCGTAATTGAATATCTGTAGATTACAATGTGTCGGCGATCCTTCTTGCTACATAAACACCGCTTGCGGACGCATGGGAAAGTGAATGTGTAACACCGCTGCCGTCTCCGATGATATAAAGTCCTTTGTGTACGGACTCAAGATTCTCATCGAGTTTAACTTCCATGTTGTAGAATTTGACTTCCACACCGTAAAGAAGGGTATCGTCGTTTGCGGTACCGGGAGCGATCTTATCGAGAGCGTAGATCATCTCGATGATACCGTCCATAAGACGCTTGGGAAGAACAAGACTTAAGTCACCGGGTGTAGCCTTAAGCGTGGGGCGTACGGTTCCTTTGTCAATTCGTTTCCAGTTACTTCTTCTTCCTCTCTCAAGGTCGCCGAATCGCTGAACGATTACGCCTCCGCCGAGCATGTTGGAAAGTCTTGCGATACTTTCACCGTATCCGTTACTGTCTTTGAAAGGCTCCGAGAAATGCTTTGCAACCAAAAGTGCGAAGTTGGTGTTCTCGGTCTTTTTGTCTGCGTCTTCAAAACTGTGTCCGTTAACGGTGACGATACCGTTTGTATTTTCGTTAACCACTATACCGTTGGGATTCATACAGAATGTACGAACGCTGTCCTCAAATTTTGAAGTACGGTATACGATCTTGCTTTCATATAACTGATCGGTAAGATGTGAGAAAATAACCGCGGGAAGTTCCACTCTTACGCCGATGTCGACACGGTTTGAGTTGGTAGGGATATCAAGGTCGTTACATACCTTCTCCATCCACTTGCTTCCGCTTCGTCCTGCGGATACGACTATGTTGGTACACTCGTCGAAACCGCCTTCGTAGATAACTCTGTAACCATTATCCAGCTTCTCGATAGTCTCGATGGAAGTCTGGAAGAAGAACGTTACCTTATCCTTAAGCTCGTTGTAAAGGTTTCCGAGAACGATGTAGTTTATATCCGTTCCGAGATGTCTTACGGAAGCATCCAAAAGTGTAAGTTTGTTCTGCATACAGAGTTTTTTGAATTCGCTTCCGGCTGTTGAGTACATCTTCGTGTCTTTTCCGCCGTTTGATACGTTTATATCGTCGACGTATCTCATGAGTTCCAGCGCCTTCTCCTTACCGATGTATTCGTAAAGAGTTCCGCCGAAATCGTTGGTGATGTTATACTTTCCGTCCGAGAACGCTCCCGCTCCGCCAAAGCCGGTCATAATTGCGCAGGTCTTGCACTTGATACATGACTTAACCTTGTCGCCGTCGATGGGACATTTTCTCTTCTCGAGCGGATATCCCGAATCGTAAACCGCTACCTTAAGTTCGGGGCGTTTCTTTGTAAGCTCGTAGGCGGTAAAAATTCCGCCGGGGCCCGCTCCAACAATGATAACGTCATACTTCATGATAAATTCCTCTTTTCTTTTTATTTACCCTCTCACCACATCAACTGATAACAATAACGGTTGCGGGAAGCCCCACATATTCGTCGGGGATCTCTCCGATACGCCATCCTCTGTTTGTAGTTTCTATATAGTAATACTTTATACCGTCGTTCTCGAAATAAGTTCCGTCTATGGACTGATCGCCCTTAAGTCCTACGGCTATGTGGTCGTCGAACTTGATGAGAGCACATCCGTATCCCATCCTTGAAAGAATACCCACGAGCAAAAGCGCCGTGTCCTCACAATCTCCGACTCTGTCGTACAAAAGCTCGATCGGATATTTGGGCCATTCGGCTCTTTCTGTCGAATCCTGATCGGTCTCATACTCAAAACTCTGGCAGAAAGAAATAACTTCTCTTACCCTTTCTCCGTCGGTGTAGCCTCGCTTGTCGCCTATCTCCTCGAGATTTTCCACAAGCATATCAAGATACTCCGAGTTGATGGGATCGTTTATGTAGTTTTTGTATTCGCTGTTTCCGTAATAACGTGAAAGACTGTTAAAATATTCGTAAAGCTTTTGGTCTATCGAATAACAGATAGTCGCATAGTACAGTCCTTCGAAAGAAGTCCAGGTGTACTCAAGGGTAACCGGGTCGTTCACGCATCCGTTTATGATCGAATAATCGGGCACTCTCTCATCGATATATGTCGCCGATTTTGAAGCATCGACCTTGAGGATGGCTTCTTCCTGCTTCTCTTCACTGATCTTCACCGGAGCCGTTATGGTCTCAACCGATTCGGATATCGTTTGAACTGCCTCGGTATCTTTCCTGTTTAAAAACTCCGCGATCCTGTCTTTGTTCGAATACACAAGTACTCCCACCAATAAAAGTGAGAGTACTCGGTAAGCATTTAACAATACTTTTTCTTTCATAAGTACCTTAAATCTTGAATACCTCTACCTCATTCTTGAGGCCGTCCATACTCTCCGAAAGCTGAACCGCTGTCTTGTTAAGTTCATCGACATTGTTCTTAAGCTGATCGGAAGCATTCATAACGGTCGTGGCATTTTCTGCCGTTTCTCCGATGATCTCGGAGATATTTCTTACCGCATCAACGGCTTCGCCTCTTCTTGCGTCTGCCGCGCGGGTAGCGTCTGTGATGTCTTTAAGACCTTGGGTGAGCTCGTCCATGCACTTCTGCATCTTGTTGAATACTTCGACGCTTTCGGTGATGAGTTTTGACTGCTCTTTTACTATATCCATCGCCCTTTCGGCGCTGCCTGTACTTTCGTTGGTGGAAACGGTGATCTTCTTAACCTGGTTGGCTATCTCGCCGGCTGCCGTTGCGGATTCGTCCGCAAGTTTTCTGATCTCTTCGGCTACGACCGAGAATCCGCGACCTGCTTCGCCCGCTCTTGCCGCCTCAATGGAAGCATTAAGGGAAAGAAGGTTGGTCTGTGAAGAAATATTGGTGATAACACCTACAAAGTTGTTTATGTTTCCCGATTCTACCTGAAGTGCAACTATGCTGTCGTTTACCACTCCGGTGATCTGTGTCGTTTCCTCGGCATGAACACCCAGTTCTCTTATAAGATTCACACCGGTCTTTATCATATCGTCCGTCTCTTTGATAAGGCTCTGAACCTTCTCTACCATGGACGCAACATTCTTTATCTCATCCGAAAGATCGTCAGTGGTACGAACACATTCCTGAGCATGTCTTGACTGACGCTCCATACCTTTGCTTATGTCGGAAACGGCTTCTGCAATATCCGTTGAGCAAACTCCCAAAGTGTCGGATGCTTCGCGAACGTTTGAGGTTGAAACTTCGAGTTCTTCCGTTGCTTTTTCAACTTTTCGTACAAGTTTCTTTGTATTGTAGACCATTCCGGTAGCGGACTTGGCGAGATTCTGGAACTCGTCGCGTCCTTGGGCGTTAACCGTTACGGTAAGGTCGCCTTTTGCGACTTCATCGAGGCTCTTGGATATCTTTACAACATTCTTTCTGATACCCACGGCGATCAAAAGACCGAGACCCATGGCAACGATCATTGCTATGATAACGACCTTGATGGTAAGGGACTTGATTGCATCCGCTTCCAAAACAACGGTGTGCAAAGGAGTGAGTGCACATACCATTATGCCCGAATCTTTGCAAAGGGAATAGAAGAATATCTGCTCTTTTCCGTTAAACTTTACTACTTTAACTCCCTGAGGGTCGTCCGCACTTACCGATTCTCTTGCTTTCGCATAAAAGTCCGCGTCCGCGAAAACGTGTTCTTTCCCCTCGAATGCCTTGGTATCGCATTCATGGAATATCTCTTTTCCCGTGGAAGTAACAAGACCCACAACGCTTCCCGAGCCGATGTTTATTCCGTCAAGGAAGGTCTGAAGTGCCGATTGAGAAATATCGATCACTATTACCGCTTTTGTACCTGTGGTTCCTATCTGATATGAACAAAGATATGCATCCTTATCCGCCGAAAGACCGAAAGCTTCGTCGAGCATGGGGTGGGAATCTACCCAGTTAACAAGGCTTGCTCCTTCGGGAGCCACTTCGCTTAAGTATTTATCGAGTATACCGTCGATATACTGGGACTTCGAAGAGAACATTGCGATCCCTTCTTTTGTGACGATATGTATGTTTGAAATGAACGAGTTTGTAGTCTGTGTGGAAATAAGATCGCCTCTTATACCGTCCATGGCAACCTTTTTCTGATAAGGATCTGACTCAAAAGCGCCCTTGCTGTATTTTGTAACGGTATCGTTAAAGGCGTACTTTGAACCTTCGCCTTTAATGAACGACGAAACAAGATCGACATGTTCCGCAGCCATGTTGATCGTTTCCATGGTTGAAGCCTCATATTTGGACCTCATACCGTCAACGGCTTTTTCATATGCGGCAAAGCCTATAACCGCCATGAAGATTATCGGGATCAGCACGATGATTATCAGTTTCGCGCTTATTCCGAATTTCTTGAGCCCGAATTTAGCCAAGGAGAATTTCTTTGCATCCGAATCTTCGGAAACTTTTTTTGTCTCTTCGGATTTCTTCGGGAAAAACTTTTTAAAATTGAAGCCCTTTAAATTCAATTTCTTCATGCTCCATACCTCCACCGATTAAATATACCCTAATGCACTTCGTAGAATGCCATCGAACAATGCTCCTTATTGTCTTTGCAAAGATACATGACGGAATCGGCCTTGCTGTAAAGAGACGAGAACGATTTGTCGTCAAGATCCTGAGAGAATACGGCTCCGAGACTTACCGCTATCTTGTTTCCGTTCATCTCGGGAATATCTATTGCATCGATCCTGTCAAAGAATCGTCCGATACATTCTTCCCCTATCTTCTTTTCGTTTACGCTGCTTGCAAATACCGCAAATTCGTCGCCGCCCAGTCGCATAACGACGTCTTCGTCTCTGAAGGAATTGGACAGAGCCTCTGCGATCGCGATAAGTGCTTTGTCACCTACCTGGTGACCGTATGTATCGTTGATATTCTTAAATCTGTTTGCATCTATAAGGCAGAACATACCGCCCATGCCTTTTTCCAGTGCCATGATGGTCTTCTGTTCACCGCTGCCTCGATTGTTTATGCCGGTAAGGGCATCCGTTTCGGAAAGGATAAGAAGTTTCTTTTCCATCTCACGGTTTGTGGTGATATCGGTAAGCGAAGTGATGAGCACTCTGTTTCCGTTCTTAAGCACATAATCTTTGGCGTTTGCCAATACGTACATCGTTGTTCCCTTCGCGGTTTGAAGCGAGAAGGAATAGGAACAGTCGCCGCCTTTGTTCATTACGCGGTTGATGTCTTCCTTGAACTGTTCAATGTCGTCAAATTCCGCTTTCTCTTCAAGCAATGTTCTGAACTTATCCTGAACTTCTTCGGCCTTTTTGTATCCGAACATCTTAGCCGCAACGTCGTTGCATACGATGATGGAACCTTCATTGTCTACGGCTACGATACCGCCCGCCTGCATCTTAAGCATTTCGGAGTAGATTACGTTCTGATTTTCCAGAGCTTCTTTCAAAGCTTCCTGGTATTCCATTTCTTTTCTCTTAGCGTCGTCGATATCCTGAACCGCATGTATTATCTTCAAAGGATTGTCCGATACGTCGGTCTGAACCGTGATGAATGAAGAAAGACGCCACTTTTCATCCACATCCATGAACTCACGGCTTATTGCATGTTTTCCTTTAAGTCTCCTTGCAAGAGTCGAGAAATCGACGAATCGAAGGATGTCTTTAACCATGGAAGGATGAACTATCGCGCTCATTACGTTCTTGATCTCGGCATCGGCTCCGGCGCTTGGTGTCTCTTCACCTGGTTCTTTGTCCGATCCGGAACGTATACGATACGAAGTGTTTTCTTCGAGCTTGATCACATGAATCGAAAGGTAGCTGTCCGCCATAGCGGTCATGGCTTCGTTCATTTCTTTTGACTCGGCCATGTAGTATGAATATTTCTGCTTAAGGTCGTTTTCGCGTTCGATCAGAACGTTGCCCACAAAGGCAACTATACTTGCGAAAAGCGCTCCGATGGAGTACCAGGGAAGCTTGCTTGAAAGGAACTGCAAAAAACCGGTGGCAAGCAAAATGAGCGAATACGAAAGAACGACGTTGAGTCTTGCCTTCTTGAACCTGTCGTCCTCGGAATACCTTTTGAGCAAAACGCAGAGCGATGCCATTATAAAGTAACCGTACTCCAGCAGGAAAAGAACAGCCCTGAATTTTCCCGCCTGATAAGTAAGCTGTCTGTCATAAGTGAAGACCGTATGCAATTTGGGATTGGTGAAAAGAAGGGCAAAGACCAGCATGACCGGAACGTACGAAAAGAACGTTTTGATCTTTGAACCCTCGAGTTCAAGGTATCGAAACGTGTATCGAAACCAGGAATATGCCATCATCACGCCTGATACGTGGAAAAGATATGTGAAAAAACTTAGCGTGGCACGATGAGCGATCGCTCCCGACGCAAAAATGCCCCAGACGCAGTCAACAAATACAAACACGCCCGAAACTATTAGAACAAGATTGAAATCATGATAAGTACGCGTATTCAGCTTTAAAATGTAATGCTGATAGAAAATATAAGCCAAGACCGCCAGATAGACCAGGACGGTTATAGAATACATTGAATCAACCATAAGTCCCTCTCAAAAAACTTATTTCGCCCTTTGCCGTTTTTTTACGACTCCCCCGCGTTTCAATGTGTGAATTTTGGGCTTTAAAGCCGACACTCCCACATGATTAGAAACAATAATATTCTATCACAAAATGTACGAAAGTACCATATTTTTTCTACAGCTTGTTAAGTACGACTTCGATAAGTTTCGAAGGTGTGTTTACGTCTTCTTTTTCCACTTCCGAAGGTGCGACGGAGATGCCCAGTTCGTTCTCTATCTCCAAAAGAAGTTCCATATATGCGATGGAATCCAGAAGACCGCTTTCAAACAGATCAACATCAAGATCGGTCATAACCACATCGTCCTCGCAGATGTCCGCAAGAACCTCAAGTAATTTTTCTTTTGCTTCTTCTTTGCTCATATTTTCCTCCTCAGTGCTTTTCAAGCATTGCTGCCAAAGCTTTGCGATCCGTCTTTCCGTTGTTTGTAACGGGAAGCGTTTCTTTGAAGATGATCTTTTTGGGGATCATGTATTCGGGAAGATATTTCTTTGCTTCCTCCCTGAGTTTAACGCCTGCCTTGAAAGAATCCTCGGGCATGGCGGCGGGCATGATGCAGGCGGTGATGTTTCTTACTTCCCCGTCACGGTAGTTGGGGATTACCGCCGCACGTTCAACGCCTTCAAGTTTCATCAAGTTATTTTCGATGTCTTCAAGCTCGATTCTGAAGCCGTGAAGCTTTATCTGAAGATCGATCCTGCCCGCATAAAAGAGCTGTCCGTCACGCATGCAGCCTTTGTCGCCTGTGCGGTATGCACGCATCGTTTCGCCCTTCTCTTCCGTAAGGAAGAAGGCCTTTTTCGTCTGTTCTTCGTTGTTTCGATATCCGGGACTGACAGTGTCTCCGACTATCACTATCTCACCGTATTCGCCGTCGGGAAGTATTTTTCCGTCCTCGGAACAAATCCTTATGATCGTTCCGGCTTTGGGTGCTCCCACGGGAAGGGGTTCGTATTTTTCGTTTACCTCTTTGGTTACGGTTATGCCCGTAACGGCAACGGTGGATTCCGTGGGACCGTATGTATTTACAACCTCAGCGTTCTTAAACGCCGCGTGAAGTTTGGTCACTGTGTGATTGGGGAGCGTCTCGCCGCAGAACAAAAACTTTTCTGCATCAGGCATAAGCTCATCATTAAACTTCGGGTCCGAAAGGCAGATGTTTGCAAAGGAGGGTGTGGAAACCCACACGTTGATGCCCGATCTCTTAAATGCCTCAAAAAGAAGCTTCATATCGGCCTGAAGGTCTTTTGCTATTGCAATGAGTGTTCCTCCGCTGTAAAGACAAAGGTAAAGGTCCATGACAGAGAGGTCAAAAGAAAAAGGTGCCTGATTCATAAACACGGGGTGTTCGTTTTCTTTGATACCGCTTCCCAGAGTCATTCCCCACTTAATGAAGTTGTCAAGGCAGCCCCTTGTTATCTGCACTCCCTTGGGAGTTCCGGTGCTTCCGGAGGTATAGATAAGATATACGAGATCTTCCGTGTCGGTAAGGA
>JAEEGK010024627.1_pt1 | contig 12450 bp, 9 predicted proteins | sample 8958771 | NCBI WGS metagenome assembly JAEEGK01 (sample SAMN16246547, study PRJNA631951) | gut metagenome | biome: gut microbiome; feature: rumen; material: SC-attached | host: Bos | place: Iran: Karaj | collected 2018-10 | reverse complement strand
TGTTAAGCTGGAAAACTGTGACTATGTCCAGATTCATCCTACAACACTTGTTATAAAGCAAGGTGGAAGAAGCTTATTGATTTCTGAATCTGTTCGTGGAGAGGGAGCAGTCCTCAGAGATAAAAACGGCGATAGATTTACAGATGAATTACAGCCAAGAGATGTGGTTAGTCATGCAATCTTCGATAAGATGAAGGAGCAGGGAACAGAGCATGTATGGCTGGATTTTTCACCAATTCCAAAGGATGAAATCTTAAATCATTTCCCAAATATCTACAACAAGTGCAAGGAAGCTGGCTATGATCCGCTTACTGATTGGGTTCCGGTGGTGCCTGCACAGCACTATTTCATGGGCGGCATTTATGTAGATAGAGACAGCAAAACCACAATGGAGCAGCTGTACGCAGTTGGCGAAACCAGCTGCAATGGAGTACATGGAAGGAATCGTCTTGCTAGCAATTCATTGCTTGAAAGCCTTGTGTTTGCAAAGAGAGCAGCGCTTGATATTGCAGCAAGAAATGACTATAAAACAGCTCAGGATTTTGATAACCTTGTAAACATGGATGGTTATGAGGATCTTCCAAGCATTATGGAAAACTACCATGCAATGGTGGTTGGTGAAATCAAAAAAGAAGCAGACATGAGAGCCGAAAAGGAGGCTATATAAATGAACAATATTACAATGAAGCTCAATGCAGACGAGCTTATTAAAATGGCGTTAAGAGAAGATATTTCAAGTGAAGATGTTACTACAAACTCTGTTATGCCAGGTCCGCAGGCAGGTGAGGTGAAGCTTATCTGCAAGCAGGATGGTGTAATTTGTGGAATGGACGTATACGAGCGTGTATTCAAGATACTTGATGAAGATACAATTGTGGAAAAGTATGTTAAGGACGGCGATAAGGTTACAAAGGGACAGCTTATGGCAAAGGTAAAGGGAGACATTCGTGTGCTTCTTTCAGGAGAGCGCGTGGCTCTTAATTACCTTCAGCGTATGAGTGGAATTGCAACATACACAAATCAAGTTGTTAAGCTTTTAGAGGGCAGCAAGACCGTACTTCTTGATACTAGAAAGACTACACCTAACATGCGTATTTTTGAGAAATATGCAGTAAAGTGTGGCGGTGGACAAAACCATAGATACAATCTTTCTGATGGTATTCTTTTAAAGGACAATCACATCGGAGCGGCAGGCTCTATTACAAAGGCTGTTCAGATGGCTAAGGAATATGCACCATTCGTTAGAAAGATTGAAATCGAAACGGAAACTCTTGAGCAGGTTAAGGAAGCAGTGGAAGCTGGTGCTGATATTATCATGCTTGATAATATGGACGTGGCAACTATGAAAGAAGCAGTCGCCATAATTAATGGTCGCGCTAAAACAGAATGCTCAGGAAACGTGACAAAAGAGAACATAAAAAATATAATAGATAGCGGAGTTGATTATGTTTCAAGTGGAGCATTAACTCATTCAGCTCCAATTCTTGATATTTCGATGAAAAACTTACATGCAGTTTAATCTGCATAAAGGGAGGAACTATGGACGGACAGGCAAGAAGAAAAAGACTTATAGAGATAATTCGAAAATCGGATAAGCCTGTATCGGGCACAGCACTGGCAAATGAACTTGATGTTAGTCGTCAGGTTGTGGTCACAGATATTGCATTAATTAGAGCTAATGGCATAGAAATTACTTCAACAAACAGAGGATATGTATTAGCATCTGAGAATAAATGTAAAAGAATAATAAAGAGTCATCACAATGATGATCAGATATTAGATGAGCTTTTTGCAATAGTTGATAATGGTGGTTGTGCAGAAAACATCATCATTAATCATCGATACTATAATCGCTTGGAGGCTCCATTAAATGTTCGTTCTAGATTGGACGCCAAGGAATTTATGGAGGCGATAGAGTCTGGTAAATCAAAATCCTTAAGCTCTGCCACAAGTGGCTATCACTATCACACAATCAGCGCAGACAGTGAAGAGACACTTGATATCATTGAGCAGGAGCTTAAAGAAAAGGGCTTTTGGTTACCGCTTGATGATTGGATACTGAAATAAATATGCTATAATAAGTGGGCGCCTATTGGCGCCTAATTTCATTTAACAGGGGGCAAAAATGTCAGCGATTGCAAATGATTGGCTAGAGCCATTATCACCAGAATTTAAAAAGCCTTATTACAAGGATTTATATCTTACAGTTAAAAAGGAATATCACGAGCATCCGGTTTATCCACCTGCGGATGATATTTTTAATGCATTCGATTTCACACCTTTATCTCAGGTGAAGGTTGTTATTATAGGGCAGGATCCATATCACGAGCCAGGTCAGGCGCATGGACTTTGCTTTTCAGTCAAGCCGGGGGTCAAGACTCCGCCATCTCTTGTAAACATTTACAAGGAGCTTAACGAGGATTTAGGCTGTTATATTCCAAACAATGGTTATCTTGAAAAGTGGGCGCGTCAGGGTGTGCTTATGCTTAACAACGTTTTGACAGTCCGCGCTCATCAAGCTGCCAGTCACGCAGGCATTGGATGGGAAAAGTTTACAGATGCAGCTATTGATGTGCTAAATAAGCAGGACAGACCAATTGTATTCTTACTGTGGGGTTCACCTGCTGCCAAAAAATGCGCAAAGCTCAACAATCCAAATCATTTAATTTTAAAAGCGCCTCATCCAAGTCCGCTTTCTGCATATCGAGGCTTCTTCGGATGTAAGCATTTTAGTCAGACGAATGAATTTCTTAAGTCGAAGGGATTAGAGCCAATAGATTGGCAGATTGAAAACCTTTAAAATCACAAATTTTTCACGAAATTATCAGTCACTTTTATTGAGAACTTGGCTATTTTCAATTATATTTAATATAAGCACCCTATGTTTAAAATGGAGTTTTTAAACTATCAAAATTCATTTAATAGGGCGTATATTATAAATAAAATTTTTCGCTAATAATAAAGGTTTAGTGGCTATATGCGTGGAAAATGGTTAGCTAAGTTTAAAGAAATACATAGCAAGTTTTTTGGCTCCGATTTGCCTACAGAATTGGTGCTATTCAACATCATTACTATAACAGGGCTGATAGGTGGATTGATAACAATTCCGGTCAACATCTTTAATGGAGCGACATTCTTGTTGTCTAGTGCCATTTTGGTGTCATCTATTATTTGCGGAATTTGTATATACATGGCTAATTACAAGAATCGGCTTAAGAATAGTACAATCGCAGTTTGCTTTGTAATTAGCATAGCTTTGTTTCCGCTGATGTTTTTTGCGACAGGTGGCATTGACAGCGGTATGGTCTGTTGGTTTTCTATGGGAATCGTTTTCATTTTCATGCTCTTAGAAGGCATGGATTTCCTTTTTATGTTGCTAACAGATATAGCAATTATAATCGGTTGCTATGTTATTGCTTATTACCATCCTGAATATGTTATCGCATTAGAAGGCAGAAAGAGTGTATATATTGATGTTGTTCAATCGTTGTTGTTTAGCTCTTTTGCTATAGGTGCAATTGTAAAGTTTCAAAAATCTGTTTACAGCAAGCTCTACATGCAAGCTTCTATTAACAACGATGACTTACTAGAAAAGACCCTTCAGGCAAAGAAGGCAGAGAAGCAAGCTCAATCTGCCACTGAGGCCAAGAGTAATTTTCTTGCTAACATGTCTCACGAAATCCGTACGCCAATCAACACTATCATGGGTATGGATGAAATGATTCTTAGAGAGACTTCAGAGAAGATTGTTGAAGAATACGCATTAGATATCAAAACAGCATCACAGAACTTGCTCTCTCTTATAAACGATATTCTAGATATCACCAAAATCGAATCAGGTAAGATGGGGATTGTTAAGGGTGAATATGCATTCATGAGTATGATGCATGATGTACTCAACAATGTTACTCTTCGGGCCAAAGAAAAGAATCTAGAAGTAAAGCTTAATTTCGCTAGTGACATTCCTTGCAACATGCTAGGCGATGATATAAGAATTAAGCAAATATTAACAAATATAATTACAAATGCGTTAAAATATACCCATGAAGGATATATCGAAATAAGCGCCAGTAGTCGCAAAACCTTCGACAATTATGTTGACCTAACCTTCTCTGTAAAGGACACAGGTATCGGCATCAGAGAAGAGGATGTCAAAAGGATGTTTGATTCCTTTGAACGTCTGGAGGTTAGTCGTAATAGAAACATCGAGGGCGCAGGTCTTGGAATGACAATCACCCAAAACCTGCTAAAGATGATGGGCAGTTCCCTTAAGGTGGAGAGTGTTTATGGTGAGGGTTCTACCTTCTCATTTACAATCAGCCAAGAGGTTGTTGATTTCGAACCAATCGGAGATTTCCAGCAAAAGCTTAATCAGCTTACAGCCAACTACGAATACAGCACAAGCTTCGAAGCGCCGAAGGCTCATTTCTTAGTTGTTGATGATAACGCAATGAACCGTAAAGTTTTCGTTGCACTTTTAAAAGAATCAAGAGTAAACATAGACGAGGCAGACAGTGGACAAGAGTGTCTTGAGCTAATCACCAAACAGCACTATGACATGATTTTCTTGGATCACATGATGCCAGGTATGGATGGTGTAGAAACCTTCAAAGCTATGGCAACGCTAAACGGCAACAAGTGTCTCAGCACTCCAGTGATTGCCCTGACGGCCAACGCCATAGCAGGTGCCAAGGAAAGATATCTTACGCTTGGATTCCACGGCTTCCTATCCAAGCCAGTTGTTCCAACCCAACTTGAAAAGATGATTCGCGATTTTCTTCCAGAGGATTTACTTGAGTATCACGAATCAGATGCCAAGGATGAGGCGAGAAAAAATCGAGTCAAAAAGATTGAGTTACCAGATGTCGAAGGTGTCGATTGGGATTATGCTCTACTACATTTTCCTGATACCAACATGGTTTTTCAAACAGCAGTTGATTTCTTCGAATCCATTGGCTACGAGCGAGATGAGATTCTTAGATACTACGATGAGCTAGATAATGGTAGCTCGATTGAAGATTATAGAATTAAAGTTCACGGTGTAAAGAGTATGGCAAACACTATTGGTGCCACAGCTCTTGGTGGACTGGCAAAGATGTGTGAATATGCAGCAAGGGACGGACAGATTGAACGCATCCGAGTTTTAACACCAATTCTTTTAGAAGAGCTTGACCTTATGAAGGATCGACTAAGTATTCTTTCGTCAGAGGTTGAAAAGCCTAAGCTAGAGGATATGGACGAATTATTCGCACTTCTTGAAATGCTCAAGATGGCAATCGTTACGCATGAATCTGAACAGGCTGACAACGTTATGAAGCAGATTGCATCATACTCCTATGAAGAAGGTACTCAGGAAAAGATTAATCAACTTAATCAGCACATTGTAAACTTAGAAGATGAAGCAGCTCTAGGTATCATAGATGAACTACAAACCTAACTACTAAGGAGACCAACAAATGCGTAAAATATTGATAGTTGGAGACTTTACAAATGAAGCTTCCGAAGTAAATTCATATTTGTCTCAAAACTTTCATACTCAGCTATGCACCAACAGTGCCAAAATAGTTAAGAGCATGCTTAAGCTTTACAATCCAGATCTTATTTTGATGGATATAGATGGATTTGAGAGATTACAGGCAGATATATATGAGACAATACAAGAGTATGATTCTCATATTCCAGTAATCACCTACGGTCGGGAGAAAAAGAAGCAGTTGTTTATTTCCTACTATTACAGTGGGCAGTGCAAACACATCTCTCAGCCTACGCGAGAAGTCATTATCAGAGAAATTTGTAAGGAATTTAATATGAACGCAGATGCAATTTTAAATGTGGTTGTTGAAACAGATAAACGCCACATAATCGTGGTAGACGACAATCCTGTTTTGCTCAGAAATATGCGCAACATGCTTCAGGACAAATTCAGAGTCACTCTTGCAACCTCTGCAGCTCAGTGCATGAAGACACTTGTCCAGGACAAGCCAGATCTTATCATCCTCGACTATGAGATGCCGGTGGTTGATGGCAAGCAGACTCTCGAGATGATTCGAGCAGAAGAAGATTACAAAGATATCCCTGTCATCTTCCTTACAGGAATTGCTGACAAAGAGCACGTAGATGCAGTTCTTGATTTAAAACCGGCTGGCTATTTTGTAAAGCCTCCTATGCAGACCAAAATAATTAATGCGATTGAAAATATTTTTCTGAAGCAGGAGGAAGGATAGAATCCAAATAAATTAATCATAGCTTCCAATCTTTTGAAGTTAATCCCGGATGCGTTGTATAACGTTTGGGAAAACTTCAAAAGGTTGGAATTTTTTTTGTGTTTTTGGAAAAAAATGAGTGGATTTTATTGATATATAAATAGAAGGATTTTATCAATATTTTTAAAAGAAGGAGTAGAACAAAATGGGAAATGAAATGTTAAAAAATAATCAGAAAAATAGAAGGAGAATGTTAGATTATATTAATAATATTTTCCCTGAATTGTTCTATTTAGAAAAAGAGCAAAAGGAAGTAGAAAAACATCTTTTGCGTTTAAATAAAGGTGTAAATGAAGCCTCTGTCTCTAATAAAGAAGAAATGATGGAAATATACGCAAATATGGCGAAGGAGATTGAGAAAAAAAGGGGGGCCCTTAATGATAAAATCGTTGCAATGAGAAATGTGTTTAATGAGATTATTAAAAAGACACAAGATAAAAAAGATCCACTGCCTATGGCGATGACAATTCGAGCAAGTGGAATTATACGTACTACTGATCCAGAGATAAAAAAGGAAAAGGTATTTGAATTCTTTGCTACTTTGGAAGAGATGCTTTTTAATATAAGGAAGACTTTTGCTGCAAAAATTCCTTTCAAGAATATGTTAAAAGACGAATATGAGAATTATGAAAATGAAATTGATAAAATAAGAAAAATTGATCAATTAAGGGGGAAAATAGTAAAAATTGAAAATTCAATTTTAGAATCAAATGATGTATTGTTAGAACACAATATAGAATTTAAAAATTTAAAAAATGACATACAGGAAGTTTTAAATTTTAATTATGAAGATTCTTTATTTAAATTAGAATTTGAAAAAAGAACAAAGGGATTATTGACAAATAATCTAAGTGCACTCGCAAATCTCCAAAATGACTTTGATGTGATAGCACACTTAAAAAGTAAAAAGCAAGAAGAAGTTATAAATTTAATTGAAGCGGAAATTAAATTATTGAATCAGATAAGAGGAGAACAAGATAAAAATACGAGAATAGACAAATTAAAGGAAGATTTAGGAAAAATAAAAACTTCAATTATAGAAATAAATGATGTAAGGAAAGAGCACAATGAAGATTATAAAAGGTTAAAAAACGATTTGGGGGAAGTTTTAAATAATCATTACAAAGATTCACGCCATAAAGAAGAAATTGAAAAAAATATAAAGGTTTTATCTGAAAAAGACTTAGAAGGAGTTAATTCAATCCAAACAAGTGTAAATGAATTATTTTGGGCAAGAAATATAGTTACCGGTTCAATTAATGCGGAAAACACACAAGGATTTCATGGCGAACAAGTAAAACAAAGCGCACAAAGAACTCAAAACGAACAATTCAAAGAAAAGCATACAGGTCTACTGAATAAGATAGCTAGTTTGGAAAAAGAAATAGAATTCAAAAAAGGAGATATTTATAATACAGAAATGTGTTACATAAGTGCTTCGGAGCAAAATATGGAAGAGGCAATGAATGTACATGAGAGTAATCTAAAGAGAATGCAAGAGGATTTAAAAAAATTAGAAAACAAACTAGAAGAATACAATAATTTATACAATTTATGTAGATCTAGTAAAAAACCACTATACGAAATCGCTATGTATAATAATCAAGACAAAGACAATCAAGAGGTTTTGGCAAGTAATAATAGATTGTTGTTTAATTTAAATGGCCTAAAAGTTGTTGATTCAGAAAAAATAGTTGGACACAAAGCTATAAAGGAATTATTCTATGATATAAAAGATAAGGATGGAAATATAAAAGAAACTGTAGGCTGTGGAACAATATCGTATTATATCAACAAGGCTTCAGCCAATAAAAATATTGTAGCTGATTTGTATTTTCCTGAGCAAGGAACTATAAGAGTAAAAAATAATATTTATAGCATTCCAAAAGGGGCCACTATAAAACTAAAAGACTTAAATGGAAAAATAGATTTAGAAATCAAAAATGGCAACAATCTATTGAGAAAAATAAAGGTGCGCGATGGAAATGTGTCTGAAAAAAGAAATGGAAAATTGTCTATAGTACCTCAAAACAGTTCATTTGTAATACCATTATCAAATAAAAATATTCAATCAGATAAGTATGCGAGAGGAAACCAAACAGGAGGGAATCAACCAATCATAGCTACACCGAATGATCGTCGAAATACTATTGTAAATTCTATTAACCATTTTTAATTAGCAAAATTACATCATAGCTTCCAATCTTTTGAAGTTAATCCCGGATGCGTTGTATAACGTTTGGGAAAACTTCAAAAGGTTGGAAGTTTTTTTGTGTTTTTGGAAAAAAATGAGTGGATTTTATTGATATATAAATGGAGGGTATTAGCTACATGTCATAGAAGGAGGTTAAATATTATGGCAAATAAATATAAAAATTTAAAAACAGAAATGAAAAATGCTTATAAAATAGTAAAAAAATTTAAGAAGGACGAAAGTAAATTATTAAAGACAATCAGTTCTTATATAGAGGAACTGCAGTCCGGGTATGATTGGAGTAATAGTTACACTCAAGAAGGACAAGATAATTATCAAAGAAAGTACGATGAGGAGTTTAGACAAAAAAACAAAAGTAGTTTATTGATTATTAATACTTTGTGTAGGCTTGACGGAGCGAAAATCAATTTATTGAACGATGTTGATGATTCGAAGTATGCATATTGTGATAATGTAACGCGTTTAGATGAAGAAAGAGATAGATTGATAACGGAGTTAGTGTATGGTTATGAATTGAACAAAGAAAAATATTCCCCAAAAATGCGGAAAGAAATATCCACACAAATAAATAAATTGAGTGAAAACAGTGGCTATGATGAAATAGAAAATTTTATAAAAACTAACGAAGAAATTAAAAACTTGATAGAAGAATACGGATTGAATAAAAAGACTATCAACTATATTATTATTGATAGAAAAAGACAAGTATTGGCTCAAATGAGAACAACTGCACGTGCGTTAATACACAAATATAGAGGAATTCGTACAGAACGAGAGGCAAACGTGCCTGAAGAAGTTAATGAAAAGATTAGTAAATTGGAAAAAGAAAAAAGCGATTTAAGAAATAACATAAAAGATCTGGAAGTTCAGAACAGTAATGATAATATACCGGCTAAAAATAAGAAGGAAAATGAGGAAACAATAAAAAGACTAAACGAGGACAGAAAAGCTGTTAAAAAAGAATTACAAGAATATAAAAAAACAAGAGATTTCTTTTTTGACAAAGAAAAACCATTATATGAAATTAATATGTTTAAACCAAAAAAGTCTAATCATGAAGGCAAAGATTATATAGTATCTAATAATAGATTGTTTAGGTTTGATGGTCTAAAACTTAAGCATAATATGATTGGGAACAAAGTGATAAAGGAAATATTCTATGAAAAAGAAAAAAATGGAGAAACTAGAAGAGAGGATTGCGGAAAAATGTCGTTTTATACCGGCGACGCTTCAGCGAATAAAGATATTTCAGTTGAATTAAAATTTCCCGAGGAAGGATTCATAAAAGTAGCAGGAAAGGAGATTCCCATTAAAAAAGGATCAGTGTTAAAACTAGAAGATTCGGGTTTAGAGGTAAACATAAAAATCGAAAAAGGCAAAGATATTACAGAATATAGGTTGTGTAATGGAAAGTTAATTACGAAAGGAGAAGAACATTTACCTCAAAACAAACCTAGAATAACACAAAATGGAACAAATATAGCTGCTCCTTATTCGAGAAATAGTCCCCAAAATCCACTGATTAATTCTAGTACGAATACTAACTTAAATACAGGACTCAATTGGCAAACAAATCAAAGGCAAGGTTGAAATGAGGTGCCCCCCAAAAGTTAGACTTTTTTACGAGACGACTCCGGTCGTCTCGTTTTCATTATGCAGCTAAAAGATGGAGCCTATATTGAACAGGACTCATCCATCCTATCTTTTCTTTTACATGTTCTGCACTTGTATCAACAGGATTCTTCAACTGGTTTGTTTTGTGTATTGCCATCAGTTGTATTCAATGTTTTCTTTCGTCCCTTCTTGCGTGGTCTTAGGGCATCAGGACCAGCTGCACGAAAGCGACTCACCCAGTTTGTGATCATACTTGGATTAGTAATTCCTTCTTGCAGAGCTAAATCTTGATATGAGATTTCACTTGATAAATATAACTCTACTATAGAAAGCTTCTTTTCAAAAGAATAAAAATCTTTTTTTCTAGAACGTTTTAATCCTTCATCACCAAATGCATTGTAATTGTCCACCCATAGTTTAACTTTATTATCAGATGGAATACCGACCTCCAATCGTTAGATTTTATGGTCTAACTTTTGGGGGTCGGTTCAATTCCTGTCTAACAAATGGGGTTCAGTTCATAAGCCGGTGGTAATAATTTATAATTAGTGTAAGGTAGGTGTTGCTTGTCCAGTTTGGGGTAAATTATCACTCGTGTCGGTACTTATTGGTCGAGAGTTATCAGAAGTAAGTGATATATTATCTATATTATCATAGTAATAATTATTCTCTTCTATCAAACCTCTTAGGGTGGATCCAATAGAATAATAACTGCTACTAGCTGTGGATTGATTATGGGTGCTAATATCAGATCCTACGTTATGTCCTGTATTTACGGCCATACTATTTTCAGTTCTTGTCGAGCTAGCGATGGAAGTATTTGAATGTACACTCCTAGAGCTATCTGAACGTGTCAAAATATTTGATTGTTCATGTGTTTCATTATTTTGATATAAGTATGGATCATCAAATACGGATACATAACTAGGTGGTGCTTCCTCCGCTATAGGCGTGCCATTTGATTCTTGTTGTGGTTGGTTAATAAAATTGAAAAATTGTGTATAATCTTGGTTAATCTGTGTTTGCGAACGATTTATATTATTGATTTCTGCGTCAGTATAATTAGGATATGTACTTTGAGTATTAGTATCATTTGGTGGATTAAAATTAATACTTTGGTTAGGAATGTTGCTCGTAGTTGCCGCCCTTCCTATGGGCATACCATTTCCAAAGGAATTTACATAGGGTGACGGCTGTGTTAGAGCTCGATTTATATTTGCCACTCGTACAAATTGCTGTAGTTGGTTATTTAAATTGTCATAATTTCGAATCTGTGTTTGCGAACGATTTATAATTTGCTGTAGTTGCCTATTTGAAATGGCATACTCCCTTATTGATGCATCAAAGCTTAAAGATAGCTCATTAAGACTATCCAAACAATCATTAAGCTGATCGGGATTCATATTATTGATTTCTGAGTCAGTATAATTAGGATATGTACTTTGAGTATTTATAATATCCTGTGAGTTTTGTTGATGAGGATGGTTAATTTCCTGAATAACAATACTTGGTGTTCCAGTGCTGCTAGAGGAAGTATTCATTTTTAGTATTTTATTAAGTACTTTTTTGATTCTATTTTTGATTCCCATGTTATCTTATTTCGCTCCTTTCAAGGTATATCATTTCATTTATAATTCGAAAAAAAGTATAGATTTTTTTCCTTATTGAATAAATTTCTTAAAATTTTTTTTATTGGGCTAGTGTAGATAGTAAATAATACTCTTTTCAATCTATGACTCAATAAATACAAAAATATGTTATTATATTTCCTAGGGAGAGAAATATTTGGGAGAGTGTATGAAAGTTATTCATTGTGCGGACCTGCACTTAGACTCCAAAATGGAAAGCAATTTAGATAGAGATCAAGCCTTGGAGAGGCGCTCGGAGTTAATAGAGACCTACGAGCGTATGGTGGACTATGCCGTGGAAAACCAAGTGCGAGCTATCCTCATTGCTGGAGATTTGTTTGACAAGAGTTATATTCGAAAAGAAGTAAAAAAACGTGTGGTTGAGCAGATTTTGGCTCATCCCGAAATAGATTTTTATTACCTGAAGGGTAATCATGATAAAATCGATTTTATGGAGCCGGGCATAGATGAGGTGCCGGCTAATTTTCATATGTTCACAGATGATGGCTGGACTAGCTATCAGTGCGAGGATGTGGTCATCACAGGAATGGAAATTAATTCATCCAACGTGACAACTATGTCTCAGCGTCTAGCTCTAGATTCAGCTGCCATCAATATCGTAATGCTCCATGGTCAGCAATCAGAATACGATGGCAAGGATGGCGCGGAGATTATCAATACCACAGCTTTAAAGGGAAAGTTTATTGATTATTTGGCATTAGGCCACATT
>JAEEGK010024626.1_pt1 | contig 12450 bp, 10 predicted proteins | sample 8958771 | NCBI WGS metagenome assembly JAEEGK01 (sample SAMN16246547, study PRJNA631951) | gut metagenome | biome: gut microbiome; feature: rumen; material: SC-attached | host: Bos | place: Iran: Karaj | collected 2018-10 | reverse complement strand
CGCCCGGATGCCGGGCTACAAGGTGGGCTTCTCCCAGCCGATCATCGATATGGTGATGGACCAGATCGCGGGCTCGCACAGCGACCTGGCCCTGAAGATCTACGGCGAAGACCTCGAAGAGGACCGGCGCATCGCGGATGAAATCGTGCAGCTCATCGCCGGCATCCACGGTGCGGCCGACGTGCTCATCGAGCAGGAGCCGCCGCTCCCGCAGCTCCAGATTACGGCCGACCGCGAGAAGGCCGCCTACTACGGCGTCAACATTTCCGACATCGCCGAGCTGGTGGAGACCGCCATCGGCGGACGGGCCGTTTCGCAGGTCTATATCGGCAACCGCGTGTACGACGTCACCTGCCGCTTCCGGGAGGATGTGCGTGACACGCCCGAAAAGATCGCTGCCCTGACTCTGACCACGGCCTCCGGCACCCGCATCCCGCTTTCGGCCGTCGCGGAAGTCAACACGCACCTCGGCGCCAGTTTCATCAGCCGGGAAATGGGCCGGCGCCAGCTGACGATCCGCGTCAACCTGCGCGGGAAGGACCTGACAACGTTCCTGGGCGAAGCCGATGCCCTGATCCGCGACCATGTGCAATACGACCACACGAAGCATTCGCTCAAATGGGACGGCCAGTTCGAAAACCAGCGCCGCGCCTATACCCGGCTGGCCGTCATCATCCCCTTCGTGCTGGCCATCATGTTCATCCTGCTGTACGGTGCGTTCCGCAGTTTCCGCCAGGCCGGCCTGCTCATCGCGCTGCTGCCGCTGGCGCTCTTCGGCGGCCTGCTGGCCCTCAATCTCCGCGGGATGACGTTCAACGTCTCATCGGCCGTCGGCTTCATCGCCCTTTTCGGCCTGACCATCCAGAACGGCGTGATCATGATCTCGCACATCAACCACCTGCGGCAACGGGGCATACCGCTGCGGGAAGCCATCATCGAAGGCGCCTCGCACCGGCTCCGCCCCGTGCTGATGACGGCCACGGTGGCCATCCTCGGCCTGCTGCCCGCTTCGCTGGCTACGGGCATCGGCTCCGACGTGCAGCGTCCGCTGGCCACGGTCATCGTCTATGGCCTGCTGTTCTCGACCATCATCACCCTGTATATTCTCCCGACGCTCTATTACCGGATGGAACGGCGCCAGGAACAAAAAACCGTCAAGCAAGATGAAGAAGATTTTTAGCCTGTGCCTCGTCCTGCTGCTGGGCGTGACGCTTTCCGCCCAGAATTTCAACGACTATCTGAAGGCCGTGGAACAGCACAACGCCGCCTACACGGCGGAGCGCTATTCGGTCGATATCGCCGAAGCCATGACCGCAGCTGCGCGCGTGTTCAACGATCCGGAGTTCTCGGTCGAATACGGCAACAACCAGGACTGGTCGCTGCAGATGGGCCAGTCGGTTGAAACCGGCCTCTCCTACGCTTTCAGCCTCGGCAATATCCGCCGGGCGCGCATCGGCGTGGCCCGCAGCGAAGAAGACATCACCCGCGCAGCTCTGGCCGACTGGTTCCGTAACCTCAAGGCGGAAGCCACGCTGGCATGGATCGATGCCCAGGAAGCACGCGCGGTGATGGAAGTCAAGCGCTCGACCTGGGAGGGGATGGAGCAGGTGGCGGCATCGGACAGCCTCAAGGCCGCTCTGGGCGACGTCAGTACCGTGGACGCACGCCAGTCCCGCATCGAAGCACGTGCCCTGCGGGGTGAATATCTCGCGGCGGAAGCAGAATATAAGAACGCCCTGAACACACTCTCGCTGTTTGCAGGCGGCATGCCTATCCAGGAGATTCCGGAAGACGATCTCGTCCTGATCCTCCCAGACCACTCCGCGCAAGAACTGGTAGAACTGGCGCTGGAGCATCGCGCCGACCTGCGCGCCGCCGAACTTTCCCGGACGCTCTCCGAGCGCAATCTGGCCCTCGTCAAGGCCTCCCGCGCACCGGAAATCGAATTGAGCGCAGGATACTCTTACAACACCGAAGTCCGCAACGAAATCGCCCCGGCGCCGCAGTTCCACGGGCTTTCCGTGGGCCTGGCGGTTCCGCTGAAGTTCTCGCGGCTCAACCGGGGAGAACGGCTGGCCGCCGAACAATCCGTCAAGCAGGCAGAGGCGGCTTATGAAGCCGCTCAGCAGCAGATCATTTCAGAAGTCCAGCAGGCAATGGTCTCCTGGCAGGCGGCGTTGCACGTCGCACAGGAATGCTCCGACACAATGCGGGAAGACGCCGCTTCCATTCTGGAAAGCCGGCGCACTGCCTATCTGCAGGGAGATTCCTCACTGCTCGACTATCTGATGGCCGTCCGCGTTTACAACGAAACGGCCGAGCAGTGTATCACTGCCCGGAGCGGCCTGGCGACGGCAGCCGCCGGACTCCTCCGGGCGATCGGACTCTGACAATCCCCGCGTTTGCAGAATTGCCAAAGAATGGTTACATTTGGCAAAAGTATTAAAGTATTGACCATGAAAGAGAAACATCTGGCAGTTGCCGTCATCACCCTTCTTGCCCTTCTGCTGGGCACCGCGTGTTCTTCCCACGACAATTGGGTGAAAGTACAAGGGAACAAATTCGTCGATCCCCAGGGAAATGAGCTGGTCTTCCGGGGACTCTGCTTCTCGGATCCTGTCAAACTGGTACGCGAAGGCCAGTGGAACGAGCGCTATTTTGCCGAAGCCGCCGACTGGGGCGCCAATGTCGTCCGTTTTGCCGTCCACCCCACCAACCTGAATTCATTGGGATGGGAGGAGACCTTCCAGGCCATGGATCAGGGAATCAAATGGGCCAAACAGCATGGATTGTACGTAATCATGGACTGGCATTCGATCGGCAACCTCAAGGAGGAACACTACACCTCGCCGATGTACAACACTACGCGGGAAGAGACATTCAAGTTCTGGCGCACCGTTGCCCAGCGCTACAAAGATGAGCCTACCGTCGCTTTATACGAATTATTCAATGAACCCACCGTGACGGCGCCCGGCGTAGGAGACTGCAGTTGGACCGAGTGGAAAGCGTTACAGGAACAGATGATCGATACCGTCCGGACCTACAATCCCAAGGCCGTCTGCCTGTGTGCCGGATTCAACTGGGCGTATGACCTGACGCCGGTTGCTTCTGAACCGATCGCCCGCCCCAACGTGGCTTACGTGTCGCATCCCTACCCCATGAAACGCTCCGAGCCCTGGGAAGGCCAGTGGGAGCAAGACTTCGGCTTCGTTGCCGACACCTATCCCGTTATCTGCACGGAGATCGGCTTCTGCCTGGAAAATGAGCCGGGCGCCCATATCCCGGTCATGGCGACCGATGTCTATGGCGAGCATATCACCCGCTACTTTGAAAAGAAAGGTATCTCCTTCACGGTATGGTGTTTCGACACCAGCTGGGCCCCCATGCTCATCAGCGACTGGGACTTTACGCCCACCACCCAGGGCCGGTTCTTCAAGGCCTATCTGCAGGGAAAAAAGTTATAGCTTGCAGGCCACGCCGGCCATCAGCCAGATACCGGGCTGCGGAATGTCTCCGAAGTCATACCAAGTCCTGTTCAGCAGATTGTTGACACGAAGGTACAGGTTCACTTGCGGGAAATCATAACTGAGCTTGGCATCCAACAGATTGTAGGGTGTCAGGAGGTCGGATCCGGTACTGCGGTCCACATAACGCCAAGAAAGGTCCAGCGCCAGGTTCTCCAAGAACCGGAAATCGGCCTGGACGACGATCTTGTGGCGGATGTATTCCATGGAATAGATGGATCGCAGATGTGCTTCGAGCGGCTTGTCCTGCGTCTGGTGGCTGTACCCCAGATTGACGGAACGGAAGAAAAAGCCGGGTTTTCCCATCAATTCGGGCAGTCCCATCCGAAGCGATACTTCCTGACCAAATGTATTCAGCCGTGTATGGTTGACCGACATCCAGGGTGCGTCGTCTCCGGCAGAAATATCCTTGATCCAGTCAATCAGGTCGTAACCCCGGTTGTAGTACACAGAAGCAAACGCCCGGATGCCCCTGCCCAGGAATTTCACACCACCCTCCAGAGCCCGCAGCTTCTCCGCCTTCAAGTTGGGGTCTGCCAGATGACCACCCACCGAATAGTACAGTTCCGTAAAGGTCGGCATCCGGTAGGATGTATTGTAGGAAGCATAGAGCCGCACGGCATCAGAAACCCGGAAATTGGCGTCAATGCCGGGGAAAAGGCGGATTCCTTCCCGGTTACCGGTATTATAGACAGTCGTCAGCCCAGCAGAGGCAGAAAGTCGTCCCACCTCGACATGATGTTCCAGAAACAAATTGACCGCGGTACGCGAAAGGCCGCATACATACACGCCCTGCGGCTGCGCCCGCCGCTCTCCCAGGTTGGTACTCACGATCCGTTCGTGCCGGGCTTCGGCGCTGAAAGCCGTCTGTCCCAGGCGGGACTCGATCCGGAAATTCAGGTTTACCCCTGCGACGTCAGTTTTGTGATAATTGAACGGATACTTCTCCGGCGCATGGCGAAACAGCTCGAAGCGGTCTTCCCCATGGTTCCAATACAAGGCCGGAGAAAAGTGCAACAGGCCTTTTCCCTCCGACTTGATGGCGGCAAAGGTCTTCAACGTATGCTCGAACTGGTCGTCGAAGGCAGCACTGTAAAAGGTACTGGAGCCGAAGTCCTTGTTGCTTACGCCGGCTTGCCAGCTGAGGTTGCGCCGACCGAAGTCGTGCGTGCCGTGTCCGAAGGCTTTGAAAGCTCCGTAATCGCTGTTCAGTCCGCCGTCGGCATTGTGACTGAAGCCGTCACTCCGTTGGTATCCCGCCGAGATACTGCCAAACCCACTGTCATACTTGAGATCGGCCGACGCTGTGGCGCCGACAGTACGGAAAGAGCCTCCTTCCAGGCTGGCAGCAACGCCCTTCTCCCCTGCTTTTCGGGTGACGATATTGACAGCGCCCAGCAAAGAAGATGTGCCGTACACACGCGCGGCCGGACCTTCCAGGACTTCGATGCGTTCGATGTCACAGAGGTTCACCGGAAAGTCGAAGGAATTGTGCCCCGTCTGGGGATCGGTTATGTTGATTCCGTCGAGTAGGACGGCAACCTGGTTGTAGGTGCCGCCGCGGATGCTGATGTCCGTCTGCATGCCCATGGCACCGCGTTGGCGCACGTCCACGCCCATGGCGTACTTGAGCAGGTCATTGACCGTCTCGGCTGGTGTTGATGCAATCGTCACGCTATCCATCAGTGTCACGATACGTGCACTGCTGTGCAGCGCCACAGGAACACGCGTCGCCGACACCGTCACACTGTCGATCGACTCAGCTTTGGACTGGGCATACGCTGTTCCAAAAGAAACCCCTGCCAGCAGGCAGATGGCTACAAAAAAGACGTTTTTTTTCATTTGGGCGCCAAAGATACGAAATAACCGGTTATGGTGGATGACAAGTTGAATCCAAGGAAATTATTATATCTTTGCTGAAATTATTGATTATGCGCATTGCTTTTTCCGATATCGCGGGAATCCGCGTGGGTAATGCCCAGGATGACAACGCCGCCACCGGCGTCACCGTATTCCGCTTTACAACACCCGGCCGGGCAGCCGTTGAAATATTTGGAGGAGGGCCCGCGTCCCGTGAAACCGAAACCATCGCGCCCGAGCGGAGCCATCCGCTCAACGCCCTGGTCTTTTCAGGCGGCTCCGCCTACGGGCTCGCGGCTTCCGACGGCATCATGCGCTCACTGGAGTCACATGGCGTAGGGTACGATACGGGCATCGCCCTAGTCCCTATCGTCTGCCAGAGTTGTATCTTCGATTTAGGCTATGGCAGTGCCATGATCCGCCCCGACGCCGCCATGGGTTTTGCGGCCTGTGAAGCCAGCTTTGCCGGTAATGACCCGCGCAGCGGAAATGTTGGTGCTGGAACGGGCGCCACAGTGGGAAAAGCGGCCGGGATGGCCCAGTCTCAAAAAGCCGGCATCGGCTATTCGGCAGCGCAGAGCGGAAAGTTGCAGGTGGGCGCGGCTGTCGTCCTCAACAGCTATGGTGACATCTATTTCTCCGGAAAAAAGATCGCTGGCATGCGAACCCCCGACCAGAAGGCTTTTGCCGATTCCTACGAGACTTTGTTGAAGGCCACCGGCAGCAACCTCTTTACCAGCACGACCAACACGACGCTTGCCGCCGTCTTCACCAACGGCGATTTCACCCCGGCTGAATTGAAACACCTGGCCCGGATGGCCGCCGCAGGCATGGCGCGCGCCATCCGTCCTGCCTTTACCACTGCCGACGGCGACACGGTCTATGCCATTTCCGTTGGCGAAGAAAAGGTCTCCGGAGTCAGTCTCGATGCGGCTGGTGCCTTGGCCGCCACCCTGCTGGAAGAAGCCATCGCGGATGCAGTCCGCTCGGCTGCGATTATTTGATCAACCTAGCTCAACCATGCATTCCATGAAAAAGGAAACCGGAAAACCCTCCCAGCTGAAAAGATTCCTGATGTCGCTGGCCGCCACCACGATCTCCATCATCCTCACTTTCGGCACAACCACCATCATCGAGCGCAGGAAACAGAACGCCGAGAAGCGCGAAATGGTGATGATGGTGATGTATGACATGCGCCAGACGCTGGAAGGAATCGCCCAGTGCGAGCAGAAAATACGCGATTTCTTTGACTTGCAGGTCGACCTGGTCGCCCATCCGCAGCGCTATCAGCAGGTCGGTTTTGCCCAGTTGGCCGCTAATACTCCGGTCTTGGAATACCCCGTTACCACGGAAAATATCTTCAAATCCAGTATCGAGACGATCAATACCCTGGGCAGTGTCCTGTTTGTCCAGACCGTCTCGTCGTTCTACGATAAACGGGCCATGTATAAAAACAATGTGGTCTCCGATTTTATGAAGGATGCCGCGGAAGCAATCAGGCTTTACGACAGCCTGTCGGAATTCGACTCCACAATCTTCCTGCTCTACAGCCAGTCGCTGCGGAAGGAGATGCAGACGGATTTCGAGCAATGCAAGCTGATGATGAAAGTCAGCGATGCGGAACTCGATGTGTTCAGAACCGAGCAACAGAAGCTCCGCGAAGTCATGCAATCGGATGCGGTGGATCAGGAGGAGAACCCGTTCCTGCGCGAGATGACGGAACGCATGCAGGTGCTGGAACACGCGCGGGAGGAAGGCAAGAAAGCACAGAAACAATAAAACCAAACCGTATATGAAAAAAACTTCTATCCTTATGCTGGCGCTCGCGGCTGCGTTTGCGCTGGCCTGCTCCGGAGACGGTGCCAAGTATGACATTTCGGGTATCAACGCACCGGTCGATGGCGCCCGTGTGCGCCTGATCGACCGAATCAGCGATGCGCCCATCGACAGCGCCGTGATTGCCAACGGTGCTTTCCAGATGAAGGGAAAGGCCGACAAGGATGCCTTCCTGCGGGTGGACGTGGAAGGCTGGGAATGGATGTTCCCGATCTTCAACGATGGCAAGGCCGTGAAAATCAACCTCGCCGACAGCACCGTGACCGGCTCACCGCTCAACACGAAACTCGCCGGTCTGGACAGGCAGGGCGGCGCCATCCTTTCTGATTTGAATGAGAAGATCCATGCCTTCCTCGCGCTTCCCGAAGCAGAGCAGCAGGCGCAGGAAGAAGCGTTTACCGCTATGTATCAGGACAAGGTCGATGACTATATCGATTTCCTCCTCCAAACGATCGAGGACAACAAGGACAACCTCATTCCGGTCTCCCAGATCGAAGCTGTCCCTTCCCTCGTCGGTTATGACAAGTTTGATGAATTGATGGCTTCCGGTGCGCCTTTCACCCAGCATCCGTATGTCGTGAACTTCAAGAACAAAGTCGATGAGTCGTCCGCCGAAGAGCGTGCCGCCGAAAAGGCCAAGAATGCGGTCATCGGCCAGAAGTTCATCGATCTCGAAGAAGCCGATCCCAACGGAAAGATGCACAAGCTGAGCGAGTATGTCGGCCAGGGCAACTGGGTCCTCGTCGATTTCTGGGCCTCCTGGTGCGGCCCCTGCAAGGCTGAGATGCCCAACGTGGTGGAGGCCTACAAGAAGTATCATCCGAAAGGCTTCGAGATCGTGGGCGTCTCCTTCGACCGCGACAAGGAACCGTGGGTGAAAGCCATCAAGGACTGGGAAATGCCCTGGATCCACATCTCCGACCTGAAGTACTGGAAGAACGCCGCCAGTGAGCTCTACTCGGTCAACGCGATTCCCGACAATCTCCTGATCGATCCCGAAGGCACTGTCGTCGCCCGCGGTCTCCGCGGCAAAGAACTCCAGGCCAAGTTGGCTTCCATCTACGAGTAGCCCGCGATGAACACCAAGTACATCTTCGTCACAGGCGGCGTGGCCTCTTCCCTCGGAAAAGGCATCATCGCCGCCTCGCTCGCCAAACTGCTCCTGTCTCGGGGACTTCGGGTGACCATCCAGAAGTTCGATCCCTATATCAACATTGATCCCGGCACCCTGAACCCCTATGAGCACGGCGAGTGCTATGTGACGGAAGATGGCGCGGAGACCGATCTCGACCTGGGCCATTACGAGCGGTTTCTGGGGATTCATACCTCCAAGGCCAACAATGTGACGACCGGCAAGATCTACCACACGGTCATCACCAAGGAGCGGGAAGGGGCCTATCTGGGCAAAACCGTCCAGATCGTTCCCCATATTACCGATGAGATCAAGCGCCGGATGCTCCTTCTGGGCAAGACCGGGCAGTACGATGTCATCATCACCGAAGTGGGCGGGACGGTCGGCGATATGGAAAGCCAGCCCTTCGTGGAAGCCATGCGCCAGCTGCAGTGGGAAATGCCGGAAGAAGATTTCCTGAGCGTCCACCTGACGCTGGTCCCGTACCTGAAAGCCGCGCAGGAACTCAAGACGAAACCCACGCAGCACTCCGTGCAGGAGCTGCAGGCGCAGGGCGTGCATCCCGACATCATCGTCTGCCGCACCGAGAAGGAACTCTCCGCGGAAATCCGCCGGAAAGTCGCGCTGTTCTGCAATGTGAAGCCGGGGCACGTCATCCAGTCGATCGATGCGTGGAGCATTTATCAGGTCCCGTTCAACATGCACGAAGAGCATCTGGACGAACTGGTGGTCAATAAGCTGGGCCTCAAGGGCCTCCCGGAGCCTGACCTCGGCGCGCTGCGCGCGTTTGTGGATAAGCTCCGGAACCCCTCGAAGACCGTGGACATCGCGCTGGTCGGCAAGTATGTCGCCCTGCAGGATGCTTACAAATCCATCGAGGAGGCCTTTGTGCACGCCGGCGTGGCCAATGGGTGCAAGGTGCAGGTCCATCGGGTGCTGAGCGATGAGGTGACTGCGGAGAATGTCGCGTCGAAACTGAAAGGGATGGCCGGTGTCTTCGTGGCGCCCGGCTTTGGCGAACGCGGCTTGGAAGGGAAAGTCCACGCCATCCGGTATGTCCGGGAAAACGGGATTCCGTTCCTGGGCGTGTGTCTGGGTATGCAGATGTGTGTCGTCGAGTTTGCCCGCAATGTCCTGGGGCATCCCGATGCCGCTTCCACCGAAGCGAATCCGGGTACGTCATACCCGATCATCGATTTGATGGAAGACCAGAAGAGCACGACCGTCAAGGGCGGAACCATGCGCTTGGGCGCCTATGACTGCCGGCTGAAAGAAGGTTCGCTGGCCCGGGATATCTATGGCGCCGACCTGATCCGCGAGCGACATCGCCATCGCTACGAGTTCAATGAAGCCTATACGGCGGAGTTCGAATCGGCCGGCATGGTGATTTCCGGGAGAAATCCCGAGACCGGCCTGGCTGAGGTCGTGGAACTGCCGACGCATCCCTTCTACATCGGCGTCCAGTTCCATCCCGAGTACCGCAGCACGCCCGAGCAGCCCCATCCGCTGTTCTGCCGTTTCATCCAGGCTGCCAGCGCATTTCTTCCTCGCTGATGATGGGAAAGTCCTTCCACAACAAGCGCGAGTATGAGAAACGGGTGCGGGAGATGGGGATCAGCGCCGCAAAAGCTGCCGTCTCCCGTCACCCCGGCGGAACGCATGCCAAAGGGTTGCGCAAGCTGTCGCCCGATAAGATCCATATCGCCGCCGACCGCAACCGCTTCGGGAATGCCTACGACAAAAGCTCCCGCCTGCGTCGCCTGCGCCGCTACATCAAACACGCTGCGCGTCAGGCGGCGAAAGCGGAATTGCGGGCGTCCTTATAATCTGAATCAAAACTTGAATTACTATGAAGTATAATCTTATTATTCTTTTAGTTATCGTTTCTTTTTCGATGCTGACTGCCTGCAAGGGCGGGAAGACGGAGGCGGGGACGGACAGCGCGGCTGTCGAGGCTGCCGGCTCGGATGAAACGGCGGCGGCTGCTGCGGAACCGGTGTATGACCTGAAGGCTTTGGCCGAGGCATTGGAAGGGTGCACAAATCTGGAGAATTTCAAAAATGGCGTGGCGGCTTTGAAGAAGGACGGGGCGTGGCTGTATGTTGACAAGATGGGGCGGTTTGTGGATCCGGTTGAAGAGCCGGAGGAAACGGAGTCGGCGGAGCTGAAAGCTTTGCTCCAGAAGCATGAATACCATGGCGATTTCAGCGAAGGCTTGTGCTGGATCTCGGAAGAAGATGGAATGATCGGTTTTATCGATGAGCGGGGGGAGGTGGTAATTCCCTGCCAGTACGAATGGGCGATCGATCACGTTCCCGCCGATTTTCACGAAGGCGTTTGCCCCGTGATGACGATTCCGGAGCGGGAACTGTTCAGTTTTATCGACAAGACGGGCCAGCTGGCTTTTCCGGGCTTCTTCTCCACGGGATCCGGTTTTTCGGAAGGCCTTGCCGCCGTTAAGCAATTTTTTATGGATGGCGATGATGTCACGGGTACGCAGGCCGGATACATCGACCACGCCGGGAAAATGGTGATACAGCTGGCGGAGAACGACTCCGGCCGTGATTTCCACGAGGGGCTGGCCAAGGTGTCCAATTGGTATGACAATACGGCCTGGTTCATCGACAAAGCCGGCAATAAAGTGTTCGACCTGGACTTGAACCGTTTCTATCGCGACGAAAGCTACATTTTCTCGGAAGGCCTTTGCGCCGTTTGTGACCGGGAAGGTCACTGGGGCTTCCTGGATAAGACGGGCCGGAGCACGTTCGACGCGAAGTAGTTTTTGCGTTTGCCGCTTTTTTTACTAACTTACACAGAATCTACAATTCAAGTTTATGAGCGAATTTTTCCAGAACGAGATTGTCCAGCTCGCCATCCGTCTGCTGGCGGCGGCGGGACTGGGTGCCGTGATCGGTTATGAACGCGAGTTCCGCGGCAAGGGCGCCGGCGTGCGCACACATATGCTCGTGTGCATCGGCGCCTGCCTGTTTATGTTGATCTCCAAATATGGCTTCGGCGATTCCGCGCGTTTCGACGCCGCCCGTGTGGCGGCCGGCGTGGTGTCCGGCATCGGTTTCCTCGGTGGCGGCCTCATCATCAAAAGCAAGTCCAACGTCATCACCGGCCTGACGACGGCGGCCGGCCTCTGGGTCACGGGCGCCATCGGTATGGGCGCCGGCAGCGGCATGGTGGGCATGGCGGGCATCGCGACGCTCCTGCTCCTCTTCTGCATGGAAATCCTCAATGCCTGGCGCTTCAAACTGGGCGACCGTGTCGTGACCGTGGTCCTCGCCGCCAAAGAGCAAGGTGTTCTCCCCCGCGTGATCAAGGAATTGCACAAGCAAGTCGACAAGTTTTTCCTCACCAAGAAAGACGGCACCTACCGCGCTGAAATCGTCCTCCGCGTCCCCAAGAAAGAAAAACAGCTTGACGTCCTCGAGCGCCTGAACGCCATCGAAGGCGTGGAGCTCGAGAGTATGGAGTAACAGCCGGAGCTTCCGGCTGTTCCGCTTATCTGCAATACCTGTAGAAGAATTCGTAAATCCGGCGGGTAATCCAGTCGGCGCCCAGGTTGTGGGAGTAGCCGGGGATGTACAACTGCTCGAAGTCCTTCTTGTTTTTGATGAGTTCGGCGACGACCTGCAGGGTGGAAGCCGGATCGACGTTGTCGTCCATTTCGCCGTTGATCAGCAGGAGTTTGCCTTCCAGGCGCCAGGCGTTGTCCACGTTGGAGCTTTCGCCATACCACGGACCGATGGGGTAGCCCATCCATTGCTCGTTCCACCAGATCTTGTCCATCCGGTTGTCGTGGCAGCCGCACAGGGCCACGCCCACCTTGTAGAATTCCGGATGGAAGAGCAGCGCCGCCATGGCGTTCTGGCCGCCGGCGGAGTAGCCGTAGATGCCCACTTTGTCCAGGTTCATATACGGGTATTTCTTGGCTGCATCCTGGATCCAGCGGATGCGGTCAGGGAATCCGGCGTCCTTGAGGTCGCGCCAGGCCACGTCCTGGAATGATTTCGAGCGGTTGTCGGTGCCCATGCCGTCGATGGTCACCACGATGAAGCCCAGTTCCAGCAGGCGGTAGAACCGCGGCGG
>JAEEGK010024625.1_pt1 | contig 12451 bp, 7 predicted proteins | sample 8958771 | NCBI WGS metagenome assembly JAEEGK01 (sample SAMN16246547, study PRJNA631951) | gut metagenome | biome: gut microbiome; feature: rumen; material: SC-attached | host: Bos | place: Iran: Karaj | collected 2018-10 | reverse complement strand
TTGAAGTTGGGAATCTGCTTCGGCAAAGGGGTCTGAATCACTGAGGTTTTTGTTTTGGGCTATCAGGCCGAGGGTATACTCCAAGATTACGTCCGTCTGCCCGTCTTCTCCCATCATTATCTCGTTCTCGGTAACAGGAACGGGATAATCGGGAAGCAATCCCCTGCCAGCCGGTGTCCTTTCACAAACGGTGGTGTCGAATACCGCCTTGATAAGCGGAATCCTCAAGGTCTGCATAGAGTTGGGCAGCTGGATGTCGGCGAACTTTTCAGCGGTAAGGAAATGATATGCGGTTCCGGTTTCCCTTCCTACCGTCACTCCCCTCCTGTTCCGGACCAGCACCGAAGGGAAGATAGTTGCTGCGGAATATGACGCACCGTTTGTAAGCAGGTATATCTTACCGGAGTAATGAGCTAAGGAATCAGGGTATATTACAAATGGTTTTTCTACAGAATAGAAACCATCTTTTCCTTCTTTAGAGTGAAAGTCCGGGAACAGTTCCATCTGGTTTGTATAGTTTATACAATATTTGAAAGAATCATACACGGTATTGCTGTTTACCTTTGAGAACCCTCCCTTCTGCTTGTCCAAAGGCTTGTCTGCCAGATAAGAAAGCAACTGATTCATCACCTCCACGTGTCCTCCGTTGTTGTTCCTCAGGTCTATGATAAGGTTTTCCTTAGTACAATCCCCAAGATAATCCCTTATCCCTTCTACGTTGACCTCGTCTAGAAAGAATGTTTTAAGGCCCAGATATGCCGTAGAATCATTCAACTCCTCTGTGAACCAGTCGTCTTTAGATGCGCGGATAATCCTGTACCACATATTCATCCGCCTGATATTATCTCCTGGTAATACACCGTTATTCCTTGAAGAAGTCACATAAGGGATTTCTGCCCAAGACCCGTCCGTGAACTCGACGTGTGAACTTTTAAGAGGGCCTTTGTCGATATACATTATCTCTTCTGCGCCATAAAGCATCACGAGGGATTCATCTATGGAACTGCGTACGTTCACATCGTATCCGTAAATATATTTTGATGCTTCTTTCAGGTGATCTTTTGCACTTACCCCGTCAATGGATTTGACCGTTTTGCCGATATGTTCTTTAAAAGGCTCAGTTGAAGTAAGGACCTTGATGGTATCACCAAAACTAATATAGTACAAGGCGGGAGTCCTCCAGTCGTATTCTTTGGCGGGAAGCCCGTCTGGCAACAGTGCAATATGGCTGTCGTGTACTATCTGGCATACCTGCATAAGTTTTCCGCGGAATTCGCCCCTGAGCTGCAGGGGACGTGTTATGGTGTTCTTGAGCGAGTCCATCCTCCTGACGAATTCCTCCCTGCTCATCAATTCGTCTAGGGAAGGATATGCGTCAATAATAGCTTCCTGAAGGACAGCAAGGTCTTCCCTGGCTTTTTCTACAGAAATGGGATCTTCTCTCTTTATCTGCTCCGGCTCCTTGAAGGTAGTTTCCAAACCGAAGGGAGCCATTGGGTCAACAGGCTTCCCTCCCCTTGTCAGTTCAATCGTAATATTGGGCTCGCTGAATGCCTTGTACGCATATCCGGCATAGCCAAGTGTGTCTCCAGCCGAAACTCTCTGCCCTGTTTTGAACTGCCAGTCTCCCTTTAATCCAATTATGAGAAGGTGGCGGCCGTCAGCCATCTTTATGCCTATCTGTTTGCTGACATATTTTTTGTTGACGCCACTCCCCAGGTCCTCATCCTGAAGCCACTGATCAAAGGTTTTGCTGCTATCCAAGCCTATGCTCAAGCCGTAATTGAGGGAATGATAATAACTACCCAGATAAGTTCCCACAGTACCGTCCACAGGACTGATGATTATATCAGTATCCTTACATCCTATGAACAGATGTGATAAATTGAATTCATCCCCTACGTAGCCCTGTGGCCGACCGATGATGTTTTCTCCTGCTTTACAGCCCGACACAGGCCAAAGGATCTCCTCGGCTCTTGCTTGAAGACTCAGGAACAAGAGCGTGATAAGAAGTATTGATTTCTTCATATGTATGTTGTAGTTAGTTGATCCTGAACACTATAGGAATAGAGCATTCGCTCCGGACAGCCTTTCCTTTATCTTTTGCAGGTATCCATTTGGGCATTAGGTTAACTATCCTCAATGCCTCTGAATCCAGGCTGGAGCCAAGGCTCTTGATGACCTTTGCGCCGCTTATGCTTCCATCAGTCTCTATTATAAAACTGATTACACACCTGCCTTGCAGGCCTCTTTCCAATGCTTCCGGAGGATAATGCAGGTTCTCTGCGACAAATGACAGGATCTTTTCGTTTCCTTCAGGGAATCTCGGATACTCTTCAGGGAATTGAACTATCCTTTCCTCCTGCATATGAGGAACCTTAAGGAATTCTGAGATGCTCTCCACTTTACCGCTGGCTTTGGCCGATGCGTACCCCACGGCGCTGACTATAACCACAATGCCCAGCACGAATGCAAAGTCTCTGACGGATCTGTATATCCGTCTCTTTGTCTGGCTTCGTTGGATCACAGAGTCCCTGAATGCCTTCCATTCCATATCTATGTCAGGCATTGTAATTATCCTATCTATTTCGTCAGAAGTCATTGTTCTTTGTCTTTTAAGGTTTTCCGCAGTTTCTCCAGTGAGTTGGTAATATGTTTATTTACGGCCGATGGACTGATACCCAAGGTTTTTGCTGTCTCTTTGTAAGTCAAGTCCATATCGTAGTGCAGGAAGATGACTCGCTGGTCCTGTTCTGTCAGTTCACTGGAGATTGCTTTGTACAATTCAACCATCAGTTCTTCTTTCTGGGATCTATCCAGATTGTCATACAGGCTTTCTCGAATGTGTTTGTCGTGATTCTTTCTCCTTGCTTTGTCCCGTATCATATTCACGCAAAGGTTCTTTGTCGCCGCTAAAAGATATCCCTTGGTGTTTTCCGGTGTAAGGTCAGGCTTGTTTTGCCATATACGGGCAAAAACCTGCTGGATGGCATCCTTGGCCAGGTCCGAGTCTTCCAATATGGAAAACGCCAGGCAGTACATCAACCGGTAGTTATCCTTGAACATCCTCTCGAACGTCCGTTCGTCATATCCTTGAAGAATCTTCATCCAATTAATAAAACACCCAAATGATCGCTTCAAACACCCTGCCGTGCAAAAAATAAAATAGCACTGCGGTCATTATTTTTATAACATACTGAGTATCAGTTATTTGCTAAAACTGTTCCCGCAACCGCCATTCGCCTCCGTCAGCGGAGTTCCGGCCCTGGCGTGGCAGATTGAAAGTCAAGGTGCGCCCCACGTCCCTAAATCCAGGACGTCAGGAGCGTTTTACCCCCTTTTTCGCTCCCCACGTCCCTCTTTCCCGGACGTCAGACGCACTTTGGGTCATAGTATGTAGGAGGAGCTGGGAGGCTAATGTTTGATAATGGGAAAGGACGGCGTGGCGGATAACTAGTTGTTAATCATTGATTTAAATGAACTGATACCCCTCAAAATGAAGGGTATCAATCAGTTGATTTAGCTGATATTCAATTGGTTACGTGCCACCTGGAACTGGAGGGAAAGGCTTAGGAATGACGGAGAGTGGAGGGAGCGCGGGAGGGGGTGGAAAGTGATTTGGGCGGAGCCTCTTGTTACTACACTTTTCACCCCCTCCCGCGGACCGGAGCGGCTGAGGGGGAGAGATCCTTCGCTGACGCTCAGGATGACAAAGGGAGAGCCCGGCTGGGCCGGGCTCCGGGTCAGTCGATGGTGATGAAGGTGACGGAGTGGGCGGGGATGGAGACGGAGCCGTTGCGGACGTTGAGGGTTGTCTGGTAAGGCTTCACGCTATCGTCACCAATGTCGTTGTAGTCGTCTATGCCTTCGCCGGCAAGGATCTTGGCGGAGACGCGGCTCTTGGCTGCCTTGCCTATTCCCTTGAAGTCCAGGGTCAGGGACACCTCGTTCTGAGGGTCCTTGTTGATCACGGCGTAAACGAACTTCTTGCCGTCCTTGTCGGAAGTCAGGATAACGTCCAGGGCCTTGGTGCTGCGGTTCTCGTAGGAGACGGTCTGGGTCAGGTCCTCCTGGGTTGGCACAACATAGGGGAGAAGGTCGTTGGCGTACATATAAAGGGTGTAGAAGGTGCTCCTCTTGACCAGGCCTTCGGGATATACATAAAGGGCTCCGCGGGCGTTCACGATGGGTGAGAAGCAGGCCATCTCCACGATGTCGGAGTGGCGGAGGCAGGCGTTGAGGAAGCAGGCGGAGAAGACGGCATCGGCCATAGTGTAGGTGGTGGCCTTGTCGTTGTTGCGGCGGGCTTCCAGGTCGAATCCCCGGCGGAAGTCTCCGTGCCAGGGGTGGTGCCATCCGCGCAGGTTCCATTCGTCAAAGGCAATCTTGATCTTGCCGTCGCCAAAGCCGGCTTCGTTAAGGATGGCTATGGTGTTGTTGATGTCGCGCTCCGGGCCGTCCGTGGACATCATACAGTTGATGTAGGACTTGGGGTTGTCAATGTGCTGGAGGGAGTCCCAGTAGCCGTGGATGGAGACGTAGTTGAGGTATCGGCCTGCGGCCTGAAGGAGGGGCATTGTCCAGTTGCGGTTGGACTGGGCGGCTGCAAAGAGCATAATGGACTTGTCAGCGGCAAGCATCAGCTTTGCGGATTCCCTTACGAGCGGTCCCCACTCGTCAACAGTCTTGGCGCCCAGCTCCCAGGATCCGTAGTTCTCGTTTCCAATGCTCCAGTATTTTACGTTGAAGGGCTCCGGGTGGCCGTTCTTGGCACGGAGGAGGGCCCATTTGCCCATAGTCTGGTTGCAGTATTCAACCCAGTCGCTCATTTCCTCTGCGGTGCCGGTGCCGGCGTTGGTGCAGATGTACGGCTCGCAGCCCACCTTGCGGCACCATTTGACGTATTCGTCAGTGCCAAAGGTGTTGGGGTCTTCCACCTGCCAGGCCTTGTCATAAGTGGGCACGCGGGGGTTGGTGACTCCATCCAGCCAGTGGTAGGAAGATACGAAGCATCCGCCCGGCCAGCGGACGATGGGAACTTTCAGTTCCTTCATCGCGGCTATTACGTCCGTACGGAATCCGTCTTCGTCCGAAAGGGGATTGCCGGGGCAGAATATGCCCCCGTAGATCTGGGTGTCGAAATGCTCGATGAACTGGCCGAACAGCATATTGCTGTACTCGATCTTCTGGGCATCCGGCTTTATTGTGGTGGTGTTCTGTGCTGTTGCCGCACCCGCCATCAGCAGGACTGCGGCTATCAGTAATAGCTTCTTCATATGGGTGGTTAATTAGTCTGCAACTAATATAATAAAAAAATGCGAGCCGGGCTGTCTGCCTGGCTCGCTTTTTTATTCATTGTGGAGACGCTATTTTATTTCCTTTACCGGACGTACGTTGTATGCGTTGCTCTTTGATACATCCCGCATGGTACCGCCGAGATTGAAATTAACAGAATACCTGTCTCCATCAGACTTGGAATTCAATTGATAGAACGGCCCGGCATAAACAGTTCCCTCAGACCTGAATCCTTGGTAAGGGAAAAGGATTCTTTCTCCACCGGCCTCGGTCGTGTTCAAGGAGAATGCAAGGCCGTCTTCCGTCTCCGGATCCTCGGTAGCCCATCCGGAATAATCCGATGTACTTACATTCGCTCCGGTCTTAGTGAAAATAGTGAACGCCGTATAATTGGGAATGCTGAATCCGGGAGGGCAGGGATCGTAGATGGTTTTGACCACTATTTTGTCTTTACCCGCATTAGGAGCACCGGACTGATATGAATGGCTATTAGTGGCTGTCTCGGTCATATCCCACAGGTTACGCTGCTGAGATGCGACCCAGCCATTGAGTTCTCCACGGCCATACATAATGTATGGATTCTGGATTCCATAAGAAACATTTCCGTCGGAAGCGCCGCTGACTGATACGTACTGAAGGGCTTTATTATTCGTAACCAGGGTATATCCGGCAGGAGAATAAGAATCCTTATTGACCGGATTCATCAGTTCTCCCTTGACCGGCAGGAGAGGATCCTTTCTGCCATACTGATAGAATGGCGCAGAACTTATGGAGTTGACTGTCCAGTAGTCGCCGGTCTGAGAAACGGCAAATACTATCGGAACTTCATTCCCGGTTGCCTGGGTAACCTCAACATAATATAACCTTGGAGTATAGAAGTATCTGGTTATCACTTTTGTATCACACCAGCCCAGATTGACTTTAAGCATCTGGTTGCTGGCAATTGCCGGATTCACGGAGGCGCGTGTTTCTACTGTCAAAGTGGTAAGATCCGTTTCCGTTACCCAGATATGCCAGGACCAGATGATCCTTTTGTCACCTTCTTTCTCGCGGACGGCTATCACAGCATTGCCCTGGCGGATACCATCCGGGTCAACTTGGAAACGGATGAACGGAACGGATGCCAATGTACTGCCGTCAGATGCCTTGTAGGCGGATGAGGACATCTCAACAAGTTCGACAGTGTTCGCCTTGATGAAAAGATTCTCTTCAGAAGCATCTTCCCATATAATGACGGCTTCAACCTCACTTGAAGCAAGGTTCACGTCATCCAGAACGTAAGGAGACTGGATGCCGGTATTGAGATAATTCCTGAATCGGTGAAGAACGTTATAATTGCCACTGTCCCAGCCATCGCCCTGGCCATCATAATAAGCGCCGACATTCCATCCATTGCCATCACCCATCACACAGTCTATGGCATTGCCATAAACAAGAGGGAACATATACCATCCGGCCCTGTCAACTACGTAACTGTTGGCAGTCTTGGCGCCAGTTGCACGCGGGCTGCTCAGGTTGTTGATATCGTATAGGGCCAGGTCTTGAGGATTATTGGAATCTGCTCCGTTATTTCCGTTTGCTTTAAGAGCAGCGATATGATCCTCGGTCTCGTCTTCAATTACTTCTCTTGCCAGAGGCATTTCCGAGTATGTTCCTGTCAAGATGAAAGGATCGTCCGGATTCTGCTCATCGGTGTGCGTGCCCACCAGCAGGGAGGTGAGCCACTCGGGCAAGGTTGTAGACCACTGTTCCAGGTTGTTGCCGTCTTCATCGGCGGGAGAGTAGCGGAACTGCATTTCAACGGCTTCGGTAACTCCATCCTTTGTCCTGTAGGAGTACATTCCCTTGGTCTGGGTACCCTCAGAAGCGGAAGTTCTTGCCATTGGGGTGCCAGGATCAACTTCTTCAAGGGTATAGGTCCAGCCGTCGCCGGGAACGCCCACGTTGGTAATGCGGTATTTTGTGCCTGCTTCGAAGGTGATGAATTGATATTCTTCAGATGTGTCGTCCTTGCGCTTAAGGGCAAGGTTCTTGGTGGTACCATCAGACAATGAGAACTGCATGGTCAGGTTGGTCAGTGTCTGAGGAAGCGCGAAGATGGTAAATGTTATGGAGTTGGTTGGAGTGATAGCAACGTCATCAAAGTTGACAGTAATGGTCCTTGAGCCATTAGTTATGCTGGTGACGGCGCAGCTTGAAAGATCATTGCTTACGGTTGCGGTGAAGTCTCCGGCAAGGTATGGTGAATTCTCGTCAGCTACAAGGGAGAAGGAAGACAAGCCGACTCCATTATTTGCGGACAGTATGTTGAATTCGAATGCAGTCATCAATGGCTTGAACCCCAGGGCTACGTTGGAACCCGGGGTGGCCTGGGTTGCAGCCCACATATATGCATAATTCATATCCGGCTTGTATACGGAAGAGCCGGCTGCTGCAGTTACCACCTGAGTGCTGGGGATGGTGGCAGTGATTACATTTGCGTTGAGCGATACTTTGTTTGCGTCAACAGCATCTGTAGCAGGGGAAGGGTAAAGGGCGTAGATGGTATGGCTGGCATCTGAAAGCCAGGTCAGGGGGTTACCAACGCTTTTTACCTTGGCGTTGCTATTCTGCTGATTGTTTGAGTCCGTTTCGTGTGATTCAACGCTGTAGTCACCGTTCGCATTGTTGCTGGCGTCAACCTGAGCCCACACGCGCATCAAGTCTGTGTCTACCCAGTTAATGCGCTCGTACTTTGTGGTTTCGCCAAAATACTCCCCACTGTATTCAGTACGGGTGTTTATACCGTTTTGGTAATAGGTGTTGGCGGAGAAAACGATTGGTTTACCTACCTTGGAAGCGTTAGAAAACTCATTAAGGTCGCAACTTGCAAGAGTAAGCAAGGCTGCGAGGAGTATAAAAACTCTTTTCATAGTATGATTAATGTGACTATATCCAGTTTAACCTATAAATGTATTAATAATCAGAATAATATGCAAGAATTGGCCTGATTGTTTACATTGAGAGGTCCAGGGAGACGGGGCAGTGGTCGGAGCCGAAGATGTCGTTGAGGATGTCTGTGTGCTGGATTTTGTCCCGGAGGTTTTCGGAGACCAGGAAGTAGTCGATGCGCCAGCCTACGTTCCGTTCGCGGGCGTTCATACGGTAGGACCACCAGGAGTATTTGGCTTCGCCGGGGTGGAGGGAGCGCCAGGTGTCTACGAAGCCTGCGTCAAGCAGCTGAGTCATCTTGGCGCGTTCCTCGTCGGAGAAGCCGGCGTTGAGGTGGTTGGTGGCGGGGTTCTTGAGGTCGATTTCCTCGTGGGCCACGTTCATATCGCCGCAGACAACGACGCCTTTGCGGGCCGCGAGGCCGCAAAGGTATTGTCTGAAGGCGTCCTCCCACTCCATCCGGTACGGCAGGCGGCGCAGGCCGTTCTGGGAGTTGGGAGTGTAGACGTTCACCAGGTAGAATTCAGGAAACTCCAGCGTAATGACGCGGCCTTCCGTATCGTGCTCTTCGATCCCGATGCCGTATGTGACGCTAAGAGGGTGCTGGCGGGTGTAGATTGCCGTTCCGGAGTAGCCTTTTTTCTGTGCATAGTTCCAGTAGGACTCATAGCCCAGGAATTCCAGGTCCAGCTGCCCGGCTTGGAGTTTGGTCTCCTGCAGGCATACGAAGTCCGCGTCAAAGGACTCGAAGATGTCCGCGAAGCCCTTTCCGGCTACGGCGCGGAGGCCGTTCACGTTCCAGCTGATGAATTTCATATTATTCCAGGGTCCATTCGGCACCGTCCTTGGTGTCCTTTACTACTATTCCAAGTTTCTTGAGGCTGTCACGGATATGGTCGGAGGTGGTCCAGTCCTTGGCGGTCTTGGCGGCAGCGCGGCTCTCCAGGACCATATCCATCAGGCCAGCGATGACGCTGTCCGCCTTTCCGCCGGCGGCCTCTTCATCCCTCAAGCCCAGCACTCCAAAAACTATGTCGTCAAATATCTGCACCAGGGTGGCTATGTCGCCCTGGGACAGCTTTATCTGCTTGTCCTTAGCGGAGTTGATCAGTTTTACGGCGGCGGAGATGTGGGCGAGGGCCACGGGGGTGTTCATATCGTCGCAGAGGGCTTCGTAGATGCCCTCGAAGACGGCCTTCACCTCCGGATTGTCCGCAGGGCAGCTGTCCGGCGCAACGCCAAATTCGTATTCCTCGTAGGAATACTCAGGCGCCTTGCGCCCGGCCAGCGCGTACAGGTCGCGGGCGGCCTGCATTACGCGTTTATAGCCCTTTTCCGCGGCCTGGAGCGCTTCGTTGGAGAAGTCCAGGGTTCCGCGGTAATGCGCCTGCAAAATGAAGAAACGCACGGTCATTGGGCCGTATGCGCGGTCCAGTTTTGGATGGTTTCCGCTGAAGAGTTCCGGCAGGGTTATGAAGTTGCCAAGGGACTTGCCCATTTTCTGGCCGTTTATTGTAATCATATTGTTGTGGACCCAGTAGCGGACGCCCTGCGTTCCTCGGGATGCCACGTTCTGGGCTATCTCGCACTCGTGGTGCGGGAACATCAGGTCCATTCCGCCTCCGTGTATGTCGAACTCGTATCCCAGATACTTCTCGCCCATCACGGAGCACTCCAGATGCCATCCCGGGAATCCTTCGCTCCATGGCGAAGGCCACTTCATTATATGCTGCGGTTCAGCCTTCTTCCAAAGGGCGAAGTCGAATGGAGCGTGCTTGTCGCTCTGACCGTCGAGCTCTCTTGTACCTTCCAGCGTCGCATCGAGATTGCGCCCCGACAGAATGCCGTAGCGGTGGTGCTCGTTGTATTTCTGTACGTCGAAATACACTGAGCCGTTGCTGATATATGCATACCCTGCATCCAGTATCTTTTTGACGGCCTCTATCTGTTCGACGATGTGTCCGGAGGCGCGCGGCTCGATGGAAGGCGGCGCCACGTTCAGCTGGCGCATGGCTTCATGGTATCTCAGCGTGTAGGTCTGTACTACCTCCATCGGCTCCAGCTCCTCCAGACGGGCCTTCTTCGCGATCTTGTCCTCTCCCTCGTCGGCATCGTGTTCGAGGTGTCCTACGTCGGTGATGTTCCTGACGTAACGGACTTTGTAACCGAGATGACGGAACAGCTTCTGGAGTACGTCGTATGTGACGCCCGGCCTGGCATGGCCGAGGTGCGCGTCACCGTAAACGGTAGGACCGCACACATACATACCCACGTGTCCGGGATTTACCGGCACGAACAGTTCCTTGCGTCGCGAAATGGTATTGTACAGCAATAGGTCTCTCATATCTTCGAAAATAGATAAATCGTGCTAATTTAATCAATTCCCGCGTATAAAAAAAGCCCCGTTCCCTTCAAGGGGACGGGACTTTTCCAATTATGTAAACTCGCTAGAGTTCGTTCAGGTCCTGTGCGACTTCGTCCTTGCGTCCGACGATGATGTCCTGGTAGTCGACGAGACCGGTACCTGCGGGAATCAAGTGTCCGCAGATGACGTTCTCCTTCAGACCCTCGAGGTGGTCGACCCTCGCGCGGATCGCAGCCTCGCTGAGCACCTTCGTGGTCTCCTGGAAGGAGGCTGCGGAGATGAAGCTGTTGGTGCGGAGAGCGGCGCGGGTGATGCCCTGGAGGACAAGGCGTGCGGTGGCGGGACAAGCCTCGCGGACAACCATCATCTTCTGCGAGTGGCGCTCGAGCGATGCGTTTTCGTTGCGCATGTCGCGGGCTCCGATGATGTCGCCCTGCTCATACTTCTGCGAATCGCCCGGATCCATTACGTAGTACTTGCCGTAGATCGCGTCGTTGGCATCCATGAAAGCCCACTTGTCCACGAGCTCCTCCTGGAGGAATTCGGTGTCGCCGGGGTTGGTGATCTCGACCTTGCGCATCATCTGGCGAACGATGATCTCGAAGTGCTTGTCGTTGATCTTCACGCCCTGGAGGCGATAAACGGCCTGGACTTCGTTCACGATGTACTCCTGAGCCTTGACGGGTCCGAGGACATTGAGGATGTCGGTAGGGGAGATACCGCCGTCGGAAAGACGGGTACCGGCCCTGACATAGTCGTTCTCCTGGACGAGGATCTGCTTGGTCAGAGGCACGAGATAGTGCTTCTCTGCGCCGGTGCGGTTCTTCACCACGATCTCGCGGTTACCCCTCTTGACCTTGCCCATGATGATCTCGCCGTTGATCTCGGCGATGATGGCAGGGTTCGAAGGATTGCGGGCCTCGAAGAGCTCGGTGACGCGCGGGAGACCTCCGGTGATATCCGAAGACTTGCCGATGGCGCGGGGGATCTTGATGAGGATGTCGCCCACGTTGACCATACCGCCGTCCTCGCACATTACGTGTGCTCCGACAGGGAGGTTGAACTGCTTGATGCTCACGCCCTTCTCGTCCACGATGTGGATGGTGGGGTTCTTGGTCTTGTCGCGGGACTCGATGATGACCTTGTCCCTGTTGACCGAGAACTCGTCGGCGATCTCCTCGCGGTAAGTGACGCCTTCGATCATGTTCTCGAAGTGGACCTTACCTGCGTGCTCGACGATGTTGATGGCGTTGTAGGCATCCCACTCGCAGATGCGGTCGCCCTTCTTTACGGTCTCGCCGTCCTTCTTGTAGAGGATGGAACCGTAGGCGATGTCGTACTGGGAATAGGTGATGCCGGTATTCTCATCGAGGATGCGGAGCTCGGTGGTGCGGCTGACGACCACGTCCTGGACCTCGCCCGTATCGGTGACGCGCTGGATGGTCCTGAGCTCGGAGTACTCAAGCTTACCGTCGTACTTGGAGTCGATGGCGTTGTCGGCTGCCTCACCTCCTGCGACACCTCCCGCGTGGAAGGTACGGAGGGTCAACTGGGTACCCGGCTCACCGATGGACTGAGCGGCGATGACGCCGACCACTTCGCCCTTCTCGACCATGCGGGTGGTGGCAAGGTTGCGGCCGTAGCACTTGGCGCAGACACCCTTGCGGGACTCGCAGGTGAGGACCGAGCGGATCTCGACCTGCTCGATAGGCAGGGAGTTGATGAGGTCGGCTTCCTTCTCCTTGATCTCCGACCCTGCGGCAAGGATGAGCTCGCCGGTGAGAGGGTTGAAGATGTCGTGGACGGTGGTGCGGCCGAGGATTCGCTCGCCGAGGGACTCGACGATCTCGTCCTTGCTCT
>JAEEGK010024615.1_pt1 | contig 12454 bp, 9 predicted proteins | sample 8958771 | NCBI WGS metagenome assembly JAEEGK01 (sample SAMN16246547, study PRJNA631951) | gut metagenome | biome: gut microbiome; feature: rumen; material: SC-attached | host: Bos | place: Iran: Karaj | collected 2018-10 | reverse complement strand
ACGCAGGATGCGAATATGTGTTTATGGAGTGCTCGAGCCATGCTATAGCCCAGAAGCGCATTGGTGGATTGAGATTTGCCGGAGGCCTTTTTACCAATCTTACTCGCGACCATCTGGACTATCACAAGACAGTAGAGAACTATCGCGATGCTAAGAAGATGTTTTTCGATGGTTTGCCCAAAGACGCTTTTGCCATTACCAATGCTGACGACAAGAACGGACTATTCATGGTGCAGAACACCAAGGCCCAGGTGAAGACCTATAGCATTCGTCAGATGGCCGACTTCCGCGCCCGCATCATAGAATGCCACTTTGAAGGAATGTACTTGGAGATTGACGGTCACGAGGTTGGCGTACAGTTCATTGGCAAGTTCAATGTGTCTAATCTGCTCTGTGTTTATGGTGCTGCCGTTATGTTAGGCAAGCAACCAGAGGATATCCTCGTCATCATGAGTACACTGAAAAGTGTTAACGGGCGCCTTGACCCCATCCGTTCTCCGGAAGGATATACCGCCGTCGTGGATTATGCCCATACGCCTGATGCATTGGAAAACGTACTGAATGCTATCCATGAGGTACTGGATGGAAAGGGAAAGGTCATCACCGTCTGCGGAGCTGGTGGCAATCGTGACAAGGGCAAGCGACCGCTCATGGCCCAGGAAGCCGTAAAACAGAGTGACCGTGTCATTATCACCTCCGACAACCCCCGTTTCGAGGAGCCACAGGATATCATCAACGACATGCTGGCAGGGCTCGATCAGAAGCAGATGAAGAAAGTCATCTCTATTGCCGACCGTCGCGAAGCTATCCGTGCGGCCTGTATGATGGCAGAGAAAGGTGATGTCATCCTCATTGCAGGTAAGGGACATGAGGACTATCAGGAAATCAAGGGAGTGAAACATCACTTCGATGATCATGAAGTCGTTCGTGAGTGCTTTAATTCATAACTTAACAACGAGAGAAAATGCTATACTACGTATTCAGATTCTTAGAACAGTATAATATCCCAGGGGCTCACCTCTGGTCGTATATATCGTTCCGTTCGTTGCTGGCGCTCATTTTCGCGTTGGCTGTTTCTGCGTGGTTTGGTGAGTACTTCATCAAGTATATGCGTCGCAAGAAGATCTTTGAGACGGAACGCGACCCTGCCATTGACCCGTTTGGAGAACAGAAGAAAGGGGTCCCGACAATGGGTGGCATCATTATCATCGTAGCTATCTTGATTCCTGTACTGCTCTTCGCGCGCATGCGTAACATCTATATTATATTGATGATTGCCACTACGGTATGGTTAGGGTTCCTTGGCTTCATGGACGACTATATCAAGGTGTTTCGCCGCAACAAAGAGGGACTGAAAGGCCTGTATAAGATTGTGGGGCAGGTGTCGATAGGCTTTATCGTTGGCCTGACACTATGGCTAAGCCCTGACGCTGTCGTACGCGAAAATGTCACCGTGCAGCAGCAGAATCAGGAACTGGTGGTGAAGCATAAGACGGAGGCAGTAAAATCATTGAAGACCACTATCCCTTTGGTGAAGAATCATAACCTTAACTACTCGGAGGTAATGGGTTTCTTAGGCGACTATAAAGTGGCCGCCGGATGGGTGCTGTTCGTTATCCTGACGATTTTGGTGGTAACCGCTGTTTCCAACGGTGCCAACCTGAACGATGGTATGGACGGTATGTGTGCGGGCAACTCAGCTATTATCGGTGTTGCGCTATTAGTACTGGCCTACGTGTCGGGACACATCGTCTATGCAGCCTATTTCGATATTATGTACATACCCCATGCCGAGGAGTTGGTAGTATTTCTCTCGGCATTCATAGGAGCCATGATTGGTTTTCTTTGGTATAATGCTTTCCCCGCTCAAGTATTTATGGGCGATACGGGTTCATTGACCATTGGTGGTATCATCGGCGTATGTGCCGTTATCATCCATAAGGAACTTCTATTGCCCCTTTTGTGTGGCATCTTCTTCATTGAGAGCCTCAGTGTCATTATTCAGACACAATGGTTCAAGATAATGAAAAAGAAAGGAAAGCGTGTACGGGTGTTCCGCGCTACGCCCATCCACGACAACTTCCGTCGTTTGGATTCGCAACTCGATCCCACGTCGACCTATATCTTGCGCGGTTGGCCACAACGGCAGTTCCATGAATCGAAGATTACATTCCGCTTTTGGATTATCACCATTATTTTAGCGGCATTGACAATTATAACATTGAAGGTAAGGTAAAAATGAAGAGAATAGTTATATTAGGAGCAGGAGAAAGTGGCGCAGGAGCTGCTGTCCTGGCAAAGAAGAAAGGCTTCGACGTGTTTGTCAGCGACATGTCGAAGATAGCCGACAGATACAAGAAACAGATGGACGACCATGCTATTGAGTGGGAGGAAGGACAGCATACGGAAGAGAAAATCCTTTCGGCTGACGAGATTATCAAGTCCCCTGGCATCCCCGATACCGCTCCAATGGTAAGCAAAGCCATTGCGAAAGGCATCCGTATCATCAGCGAGATAGAGTTCGCCGGTCGCTATACCACATCGAAGATGATTTGTATTACAGGCTCGAATGGTAAGACGACGACGACCTCGCTTATCTACCACATCTTCCGTCAAGCAGGCTATGACGCTGGTCTTGCAGGCAACATCGGACATTCCCTGGCATTACAGGTGGCTGAGGAACCTCATGAATATTATATCATCGAGCTCTCGTCGTTCCAACTCGACAATATGTACGACTTCCGTGCTAATATTGCCATTCTGCTGAACATTACGCCCGACCATCTGGACCGTTATGATAATTCGATGCAGAACTACACGGATGCCAAGATGCGTATCATACAGAACCAGACACCGCAGGATGCCTTCATTTACTGGGCAGATGACCCTGTTATTTCAAAGGAGCTGAAGAAATATGATATCAAGGCCGTGCAGTGCCCGTTCAGCGACATCAAGAAAGGTGGCGTTATCGGTTACATTGAGGAGGGACAGTATAAACTGGAATATCCTACACCATTTAATATGGAGCAGGAGAGCCTTAGCCTGACAGGACGTCATAACATCTATAATTCTTTGGCTGCTGGATTGGCTGCCAACATTGCAGGCATCAAGAAGGAAGAAATACGCAAGGCGCTCAGCGACTTCCCTGGCGTGGAGCATCGTCTGGAGAAAGTTTGCGATGTACGGGGTGTTCACTACGTCAACGACTCAAAGGCCACCAATGTCGATGCTTGTTGGTATGCCCTGGAGTCGATGAAGACCAAGGTGGTGCTTATTATCGGTGGCAAGGACAAGGGAAATGATTATGCCCCCATCAAGCCGTTGATTAAGGAAAAGTGTTCGGCATTGGTTTATCTTGGTGCCGACAACCAGAAACTGCACGACAATTTCGACGCCATGGGCATTCCCGTCCGAGACACCCATTCCATGAAGGAATGTATGGAAGCGTGCTACGAACTGGCACAGCCTGGTGAGACGGTTCTGCTGTCACCTTGCTGCGCATCGTTCGATCTATTCAGAAACATGGAAGACCGCGGAGAGCAGTTCAAGGAACTGGCCCGTAGTCTGTAATAACTGGTAAAACTAGTAGAGCTAGAACAACTAGTATAACTAGTACAACTAGAAACACTAGAAACAATGAACAAGAAAATAGGAAATCTCTTTAAGGGCGACAAGGTCATCTGGATGGTGTTCTTCTTCCTCTGCATGATCAGTATCATTGAGGTCTTTTCGGCTTCAAGCAACCTGACCTATAAGAGCCAGAACTACATGGGCCCCATCATTTATCATTCTCTCATGATACTGGCCGGTGTCGTGGTGGCAGTGGTAACGCTGAATATCCCATGCCGCTACTTCAAGCTGATGACGCCTTTCCTGTTGCTGATTTCCGGTTTGACATTGTTCTGGGTACTCATAGGTGGCGAAAGTATCAATGGTGCCAACCGCGTCATATCCATCATGGGCTTTACTTTCCAACCCTCAGAAATTGCAAAGGGTACTATGGTCCTTGTCACGGCGCAGATTCTTAGTGCTATGCAACGGGAAATGGGAGCCGATCGCAAAGCATTCAAATACATTTTGTGTATTCTGCTGCCCACGACCTTTCTCATTGGTATTGAGAACCTGTCAACAGCCGCCCTGCTCTTTGGCGTTATTGTCTTGATGATGTTCATTGGCCGCGTTCCGATGTCACAGATGGGCAAATTGGTTGGGAGCTGTGCCGTTTTAGCCATCGTAGGAGTCGTGCTTATCTTGGCACTAGGTAGCATTGGGGACACAACAGACACTAGCAGCCTGACGGAGACTGTGGCAACCAATACCAAGGCTGAGCCAAATGAAGACAACAGTATTAAGAGTGGTGGCATCTTCCATCGTTTCACCACTCAACGAAACCGCATCCTGAAGTTTGTGGACAAGAAAAACGTACCCCCAGAAGAATATGACCTTGAGGAGAACTATCAGGTGGGTCATGCCAACATAGCCATCGCCTCAGCCGATATTATTGGCAAAGGCCCGGGCAATTCTGTTGAGCGTGATTATCTGCCGCAGGCATTCTCAGACTTTATTTTTGCTATCATCATTGAAGAGATGGGCATTCTTGGTGCCACCTTTGTGGTGTTCCTCTATATCGTGTTGCTGTATCGTGCGGCCCGTATTGCTTCGAGGTGTGAGAATAATTTCCCCGCTTTTCTCATCATGGGACTCTCGTTGCTGCTGGTTGTTCAGGCTACGTTCAATATGATGGTGGCTGTAGGACTGGCTCCTGTGACAGGCCAGCCGTTGCCACTCATCTCGAAAGGTGGTACCTCTACCATCATCAACTGTGCTTACATCGGGGCCATCTTGAGTGTCAGTCGTTCTGCTAAGATGAAAAGAGAAGTTGAATAAAAAGGAGATAGGATTATGGATAAGGAGTTAAGAGTCATTGTAAGTGGTGGTGGCACAGGAGGACATATCTTCCCAGCCGTATCTATAGCCAATGCCATTCGTCAATTGTGTCCTACCGCTAAGATTCTGTTTGTGGGCGCATTGGGACGCATGGAAATGCAGCGTGTACCAGCAGCAGGATATGAAATCAAGGGACTGCCTATCCGTGGCTTCTATCGACCATTATGGAAACCTGCCAATATCGGTGTGGCTTTTGACTACTTGAAGAGCAAATGGATAGCCAAACGGCTGTTGAAGGATTTCCGTCCGGATGTTGCCGTTGGCGTTGGTGGATATGCCAGTAGTGCCGCCCTCGGGGCTGCCAACAGCTTAGGTATACCAACATTGATACAGGAACAGAACAGCTATGCCGGGTTAGCCAACAAGAATCTGGCGAAAAAGGCAGAGAAGATATGTGTGGCCTATGAGGGAATGGAGCGTTTCTTCCCAAAGGATAAGATTATGCTGACAGGCAATCCTGTGCGTCAGGCCTTGTTGGAAACAACGGTCACACGTGAGGATGCTGTCAGGAGCTTAGGCTTTGACCCTGCCAAAAAGACGATTTTACTCGTAGGAGGCAGCTTGGGTGCCCGTACTATCAACGAAAGTGTGCTTCAGCATCTCGATTTGGTAGAGCAGAGTGGGGTGCAGTTCCTATGGCAGACAGGAAAATACTACTATGCAGACATCCAGAAGCAATTGAGCGGAAAGGAACTGCCTAACCTGAAGGTAACAGACTTCATTACCGATATGGGAGCAGCCTATCGTGCTGCCGATCTCGTCATCAGTCGTGCAGGAGCCAGCAGTATCTCGGAGTTTTGCCTTATTGGCAAGCCGGTAATCCTTGTACCAAGTCCTAATGTTGCTGAGGATCACCAGACGAAGAATGCGTTGGCCTTGGCCGACCGTGGCGCTGCTATCTACGTGAAGGACGCCGAAGCTCCGGTCACCCTGCTCAAACTGGCTATTGAGACTGTGGTAGATGAAAACAAGCTGAAATCGCTCAGCGAGAATGTGCTGAAGCTGGCTTTGCCCAATTCGGCAGAAATCATTGCAAAGGAAGTACTAAAATTGGCAAACAAGTAAGATTATGGAAGTGAAGGATATTAGAGCCGTCTATTTTGTTGGCGCTGGTGGCATAGGCATGAGTGCCATCGCCCGCTATTTTATTAAACGCGGACTTGTCGTGGCTGGCTACGACAAGACTCCTAGCGAGCTGACTAGGCAGCTGGAACATGAAGGTATGCTTATTCACTATGAGGAAAATGTTGATGAAATCCCCTATGCCTGCCGTCAGCCGGAATCATGCCTCGTGATATACACCCCCGCCATTCCTTCCAACCATCAGGAACTTGTCTATTTCCGCGAAGGTGGTTTTGAAATACAAAAACGGGCTCAAGTGCTGGGTACGCTGACATGCAATCACAAGGGACTTTGCGTAGCAGGAACGCATGGAAAGACCACAACATCAACCATGTGTGCACATATCATGCATCAGAGTGGTCTTGACTGTAATGCTTTCTTAGGTGGTATCTCCAAGAACTATGGCACCAACTACATTCTCTCTAATAGCGATTATGTTGTTATCGAGGCCGATGAGTTCGACCGTTCGTTCCATTGGTTGCGTCCATGGATGACGGTCATTACTTCCACTGACCCCGACCATCTCGATATCTACGGCACCAAAGATGCTTATCTGGAAAGCTTCCGCCACTATACCACACTCATTCAGCCTGGTGGGGCACTTATCATTCACCGCGGACTGGAGATGCAGGAAGAACTGCAGGATGGTGTACGCCGTTATGACTACAGCCTGACAGAAGGTGACTTCCATGCCGAGAATATCGTGATAGAGAATGGTGAGATTACATTCGATTTCATATCTCCTATAGAAACGGTCAGACAAATCGAGTTAGGACAGCCAATACCTATTAATATAGAGAATGCTGTCGCTGCTATGGCTATGGCTCAGCTTAATGGATGTTCTGCTGACGAATTACGTATCGGCATGAAAACCTATGAAGGTGTTGAGCGCAGGTTTGACTTTAAGATAAAGACCGACAATTTGGTGCTGCTTAGCGACTATGCCCACCATCCGAAGGAAATCTACCAGAGTGCCCGTAGTATCCGTGAGTTGTACAAGAACCGTCGCATCACGGCCATCTTCCAGCCTCACCTGTATACAAGAACGCGTGATTTCTATCTTGACTTTGCTGAAGCGCTAAGTCAGCTGGACGAAGTAGTACTGACGGAAATCTATCCTGCACGTGAACTGCCTATTGAGGGCGTTACCTCTCAACTTATCTATGACCATTTGGCCCCTGGGGTGAAGAAAGAACTGATCAAGAAGGAAGATGTACTCAACTATGTCAAGAGTCATGACTTCGATGTGCTCATCATCCTTGGTGCTGGAGACCTCGACGGCATGGTGCCCCAGATGGCCAAGATCCTAAATGCGAAATAACGAAAAACAAAATACATACGTTTATCATGACCGTCAACTGGAAACAGACCGCTATCGTCCTGCTGGATATCATCATTGCGATATACCTGCTATTGGCCATTACGGTGTTCAATCAACCCGAGGATAAGGCTACGGTATGTACGGAGGTGAATATCAACATCGCTAACGGACAGAATCACGGATTCCTCTCTCCTGCAGATGTGAAACAACTGTTGGAGAAGCAGCGTCAGTATCCGTTGGCACAGCCCATGCAGTTTGTGAGCACGCGCAAGATGGAAGAGACACTTCGCAAGAATCCCTACATTGCCAATGCCGAGTGCTACAAGACCCAGAACGGTCATATCACTATCCAACTCCAGCAGCGCAATCCAGTGCTTCATGTGATGGATTCCAGTGGTGAACAGTATTATGTTGATGACGAGGGGATGATTCTTCCTCCCAGCCGTCTGACAGACAACTTGTTGGTTGCCACAGGTGTCATCAGTCGGAAATACGCTACGGAGAAATTACTGCCAGTGGTTCTTCAGGTACTGGAGAGTCCTTTTTGGCAGCAGCAGATCGTACAGCTGAATGTTTTGAGTGACGGAACGCTTGAGATGGTACCTCGGGTGGGTGACCATGTGGTCTATTTCGGAACGCCTAATGATATCACGAAGAAGTTGGAACGGCTGCAAAAGTTCTACAAATACGGACTGATTCATGCAGGATGGGACCGATACGAACGCATTAGCGTGGAGTTTGACAACCAGATTATCTGTAAGAAGAGGAGTTAAAGGAGTTAAAGAAGTTAAGAATACAAGATATGGCAAAGGAATTTATTGTAGCAATTGAGCTTGGCTCATCAAAAATGACGGGTATTGCGGGACAGAAGAACCTCGATGGCAGCATCTCGGTGTTGGCTGTTGTCAAGGAAGACTCTTCTGCGTTCATCCGCAAGGGGGTAGTTTACAACATCGACAAAACAGCCCAGTGCCTTCAAAGCATTGTCAAGAAACTGGAGACCCAGTTGAAGACCCAGATTCGGCAAGTGTATGTGGGCGTAGGGGGACAGTCGGTACGTGGAGTACGAAATGTGGTTGCGAAGGACCTGCCTGCGGGAACCATCGTGACCGATGCTTTTATTGATGAACTGGTATACTTGAACCGTAACACCAATTACCCTGATCAGGAACGTATCGACACTGCCGTACAAGAGTATAAGGTTGATTCTCAGTTCCAACAGGATCCTGTTGGCATACAATGTACACGTTTGGAGGGTAACTACCTGAATATCCTCCAGCGCAAGAGTTTCTTCAAGAACCTCAACAAGTGCTTTGAGACTGCAGACATTGCCATTGCCGAGATGCTCAATGCACCGTTAGCCTTGGCTGAGGCCGTCCTTACTGAGGCAGAACGGCGTTCGGGCTGTGCACTCATTGATATAGGTAGCGATACAACGACCGTTTCTGTCTACTCGAAGAACATTTTGCGTCACTTGGCAGTCATCCCCTTGGGCGGTTCCAATATCACCAAGGACATTGCCACCCTTCAGATGGAGGAAAGTGATGCTGAGAAAATGAAGATGAAGTACGCCTCGGCATATACCGAGAACAATGAGATTGATAACAACCTGAAGTATTCGATTGATCAAGACCGTCAGGTGGAGAGTCGTCGCTTTATTGAGATTGTTGAGGGACGACTGGAGGAAATCATTGAGAATGCGTGGTATCAGGTTCCCTCAGAATATTACGACAAGCTGTTGGGCGGTATTATTCTCACTGGCGGCGGTGCTAACTTGAAGAACATTGAGCGCGCCTTCCAGAACCACACACATATTGACAAGATACGAGTGGCTAAGTTCCCCATTCAAACTATTACGGGAGGAAATGATGATATCAAGGCTCGCAATGGCATGATGAATACGGTGCTGGGACTATTGGCAAAAGGAGACATCAATTGTGCTGGTGGCGCTATCGACCCCAACGGTGATCTTTTCGGTCAGCAGAAGCCTGTAACTACCGAGACCAATGATCAGCGTCCAGCCCGCAAGCCCAACGAAGTGCCTGCGGGAGTTATCCGTACCGAGGCTGAGAAGCAGAAGGCTGAGGAAGAAGCACGACAGAAGGCTGAAGAGGAAGCTCGTAAGAAGGCTGAAGAAGAGGCTGCCAGAAAGGCAGAAGAGGAACGCATCCGTAAGGAAAACTCTAAGTGGACTAAGTTCAAGAAAGGAGTTCTCAGCTTTGGCAAGAAAATCATTGAAGATGAAGAGTAATATTACCATTCTGAGATACCGAATAACGTAACATCGAAATAACGAAATAACGAAAAAGAATTATGGCAGACAACAATACAATTGATATCCTTGATTTCGGTGAGCCGGAGAAGGAACATAGCATTATAAAAGTTATCGGCGTCGGTGGCGGTGGCGGTAATGCTGTCAACCACATGTATCGCGAAGGCATACATGATGTCACCTTCGTGTTGTGTAATACAGACGCACAGGCATTGAACGACTCTCCTGTTCCCGTTCATTTGCAATTGGGAGCCGAAGGCCTTGGTGCCGGCAACAAGCCAGAACGTGCCCGTTTGGCTGCAGAAGAAAGCCTTGATGACATCAAAGCCATGCTTAATGATGGCACCCGTATGGCTTTCATTACAGCAGGTATGGGTGGCGGTACAGGTACAGGTGCTGCACCTGTCATTGCCAAGGTCTCGAAGGAGATGGGCATCCTGACGGTGGGTATCGTTACGATTCCCTTCCGTTTCGAGGGTGCAAAGAAGATTGATCAGGCGCTTGACGGTGTGGAGGAAATGTCGAAGCACGTCGATGCCCTGCTGGTGATCAATAATGAGCGTCTTCGTGAGATCTATCCTGACCTGTCGCTGACGGCAGCCTTTGGCAAGGCCGACGACACGCTTTCTGTAGCCGCCAAGTCGATTGCAGAGATTATCACTGTACATGGACTCATTAACCTCGACTTCAACGACGTGAAGACCGTCCTAAAGGATGGTGGCGTAGCCATTATGTCAACGGGATATGGCGAGGGAGAGGATCGCGTGAAAAAGGCTATTGACGATGCCCTCAATTCACCTCTGCTCAACGATAACGACGTGTTCAACTCCAAAAAGATTCTGCTCTCTATTGCCTTCAATGAGGAGAAAGGTGCTGGCGACAACTTCATGATGGAGGAGATGAACTACGTGAACGATTTCATGGACAAGTTCGGCGACTTCGAGATTAAGTGGGGTGTCGCCATCGACCCGGAATTGGGTAAGAAGGTAAAGGTTACCATTCTCGCTACCGGTTTTGGCATTACCAATGTCGACGGAATGGAAGCCCGTCTGAAGAAGCATTCTCAGGAAGAGGCCAACCGCATAGCCGAGGAACAGGAGAAAGCCGCTGCACGTGAAGAGCGTCGTGGTCGCTACTATGGAGGAACCGATGGTGTGCGTCGCTATAAGCGTCGTCCCCACATATATCTCTTCCGTCCTGAGGATCTCGACAACGATGATGTCATCAGCGCTGTAGAGTCAACGCCTACTTACAAGCGTACTCGTGAGATACTCGAAAGCATTCATTCGCAGGCCACGGGCGACATCATTCTTGATTCGAAGGATATGTCTCCTCAGGATCCTATACAGGGCGTTATCAGCTTCGTATAAGTTTTTTTGTGTGTTCAATATAGTTATGAAAGAGAGGGAACGGTGGCATCAGCGGGTGTCGCCGTCCTTTTTTCTATAGAATACTCTCTCCTTCAACATATTGAGACATAAACAGATGGTCGCCATCCCATACTACGTATGAGAAATGGGTAATCCAATCGCCCAAGATAATCATACGCGATTTCTTGGCTCCGCGTATATAGGGTGCCAACTGCAGGTCAACCTCTATATGACGATGCCCGTAGATGAAGTAGTCGATGTCGCCATGTTCCTTGATGTATTCTTTTGTATAGAGAACCAAATGCTCCCTGTCCTCACCCATATAGGGAGGTTCCTCGCCGTCTGGCCGTTTCATTCGCGAGTGCTTGGCCCATGTCTGTCCGAACCATAGTCCCCAGCGGGGATGGAGGGCAGAGAATCCCCATTGACACACTTTGTTATGGAAAATCCACCTGATAAGCTTGAAAGAGCGATTGGGGTCGCCTAAACCGTCGCCATGGGCTAAATAGAATATCTTGCCGTAAATCTCTGTAGTGAGCGGTTGTTTGTGGAGGATAACACCACACTCCTTCTCCAGGTAGTCGTATGCCCAGATGTCATGATTACCCGTAAAATAATGGACTTCCACTCCAAAGTCAGTCAGTTCCGAAAGCTTCCCAAGAAATCGCGTATAGCCTTTGGGTACCGCGTAACGATACTCGTACCAGAAGTCGAACATATCACCGAGCAGATAGAGCGCAGCAGCCTTCTCCTTGATGCTGTCAAGGAATCTCACCAGCCGGCGCTCCTGCATCCTTTGATGTGGAATAGCCCACGAACCAAGGTGGGCATCGCTGAGGAAATAGATGCTTTTCATAACTTTTTCCGTTCTTTTGCTGCAAAGATAATTGTTTTCTCCCGTACTTGGGGGCGATTGTTATCTCGAAGTGACAAAAATGTTATTCTTTCATATTATTTTTAATACTTTAACGCAAAAAAGAGGATGCTAAAGTGAATATTTCATAATTCGTCATCTGTTATTCCGAATTAATTCGTACCTTTGCGGGCGAATTTAAGGTAGAAGAGTATTTTCAAAATTTAAATAACAAAAAGTAATTATGGCAAAGTTAGATTTAACTCAGTATGGCATCACGGGTTCTACCGTGATTGCTCACAATCCGTCGTATGAGTATCTCTTCGCAGAGGAGACAAAGGCTGGTCTCGAGGGTTTCGACAAAGGCGTAAACACCGAGCTCAATGCCGTTAACGTAATGACTGGTATCTACACCGGCCGCTCACCTAAGGACAAGTACATCGTGAAGGATGCTCAGAGTGAGGACAAGGTATGGTGGACTTCTGAGGAATATAAGAACGACAACCACCCCATGAGCGAGGAGGTTTGGGCTAAGATTAAGGATATCGCCATCAAGGAACTGTGCAACA
>JAEEGK010024612.1_pt1 | contig 12455 bp, 7 predicted proteins | sample 8958771 | NCBI WGS metagenome assembly JAEEGK01 (sample SAMN16246547, study PRJNA631951) | gut metagenome | biome: gut microbiome; feature: rumen; material: SC-attached | host: Bos | place: Iran: Karaj | collected 2018-10 | reverse complement strand
TATTATAATATTAAATTATTATTAATTATAAAATTATAAAATGTTTATTGCCAATTGTGATTTTTTAAGTCCAAAAATAACATTATTTTATGACAGAGATGAAAGACATTCAAGTATTGCTTCTGGTATAGTTTCAATATGCTTATTTATATTAATTTTAGTTTTAGTTGCTTATTTATCAATTGATTTTATATTTAAAAAAAATCCGACATCTTTTTATTTTCATTCATATGAAAATGATTTAGGAACTTTTGAATTAAATTCAAACGGTTTTTTTCATTTTGTAAATTTTGAATTTTTAGAAGGAAGTGGATTATCTAAAATAGATTTAAAAAGTTATGCAATAATAGGAGTAGCACAAAAAGATGCAACATATATATCAAATAATAATCCAACAGAATATGATCATTATATATATGAATTATGTGATAAAAGTGATGCTGGAGATTTATATAATACATTTGATTCAGAAATATTAAGTTACTATGTTAGAAGTTATTGTATCAAAAAATTTTATAATAGTAAAACAAAAACAATAATAAGTAATACAGATAGTTCATTTAAATATCCTTATTTAATTCATGGAGCAGCTCGTTCAGATTATATAGATTATGGAATATATATTCAAGAATGTCAAAATATATCTGATTATAATGGTAATTATTGTAATTCTCGAGAACAAATTCTTCAAGAATTTGATTACTTTACAAAATATGCTATTCTTTATAAAGATGTTACAGTAGATGTCAACAATTATTCAAATCCAATAACATATTCTTTTCCTAGAGTTTCAAATTCTTTTAATATTTTAAGTTATACTGCAAATCATTTAAATTTTAATCCTTTAAATATAACAACTCATACTGGAATAATTTTAGATGAATCCTCAGTTCAACAAACAACAATTTATGATTATAATGAAAAAATAGTAGTTCAAGATACTGGAAATGGTATTCATGGTTCTTTTCATTTTTGGCTTCAAAATACAGTTGAATGTTATGATAGAACATATAAAAAAATTCAAGATATTTCTGGTTCAATTGATGGTATAATTGAAATATTAATGCTTATAATAGATGTTCTTAATGAACTAGTTTTTAATGATTTTCAGGTTATATATGATTTTAATAAAGAAATTGGAAAAAATGTTAAAAAAACGAAAAATTTTCGAAGATTAATTTCGTTTAATTATAAAATAAATAATAGTAGAATTATTAAAGATATTAATTTAAAAAATAATAAAAATAATAATAATAATAATAATAATCTAAATCATATTCCTATAAATTCATCATCAAATATTTATAAAAAATCAAATCAACCAAATGAAAAAAATTCTTCAAATAAAACGAAAATTAAAACAATTTCTCTTATTGATCAAAATGAATTTCAATCACAAACAAATTTAGAAAAAAAATTCCAAAAAGTTTATTGGTTTGATTTATTATGTAGATTTAAATTAAAAATTTTATCAAATAATTATGTTAATTATATTAGAGAAAAAAGAGAAAAAATATTAAGTGAAGAAATGTTTTTAAAGTTTTATTTTTCTATTAAAAAAATGAAAGATTTAATTCTTAATAATGATCCTAATTCAATTAATAATTCTTTGCTCAATAATTATTATAATAATAGTTTAAATGATATTAATAAAAAAAATTCTATTAAAACTTATAAAAATAATTTATCTATGAATCCTTATGTAAGATCAAGTAAAAGAAGTATGTTTGAAACAAATGATGATAATGAATTAGATAGTTTAGATATTAATGAAGAAGATATTGAAGCATATAATAATTATCAAAGAAATATTACAAAAAATAAAAATAGAAAAATTGTAAATAATTATATTGATAATGATTATACATAATATAAATATATTATGATAATATATTTGATATTTTTTTTCTAAATAATAATTAATATTAATTTTTTAATATAATTTTTAAATAAAAATATAGAATTTTAATATAAAATTTAATTACAAATTAACAAAAATAAACAATAAAAATTAAATAATTTTTTTTAATTTATTTTAACTTATTATTAATATCAAATTATCAATTTCAAATTTTTAAAAATAATAATAAATAAATAGAATAATTTTTTTATATCAATTTTAATTTATTTATTTTTTATAATAATATAAAAATATGAAAGATGAAGAAATTTTAGTTACATATAAATCATGTGCAATTAAACAAAGTGATATAGATTGTTTAGATGATTACACATATTTAAATGATTTAATAATCTCTTTTTATTATGAAATATTAAATGAAAAATATGATAATGATAAAATATGTTTAATTGATCCTGCCGTTTCAATGTCGATAGTTTTTGATAAAGATTTAGATGATATAAAAGATTTTATTTTTAATCCTTTAGAATTAGGCAAAAAAAAATATATTTTTGTTCCAATTAATGATAATGAAACAATTGAATATAAAACAAAAGGGTCACATTGGGTTTTAAATATTATAGATGTTGATAATAAAGTTATATATTATTTAGATTCAATGTTGGGCAATGTTAATAATGCAAAAGTATCAAAACAAAAATTTTCAAAATTATTTGGAAAAAAATTTGGATTTGTTTATGCGTTAGAAAATAAATATCAAACAAATTCATATGATTGTGGAATGTTTGTTTTAGGTTTTACTGAAACAATTTTGGATTTTTTGAAAGATAATAATTATAATAAAAATTGTTTAAATGAAAATAAATTTGATGATATTTTAAAAAATAAACCTAGAATAAATCAATCAAATTTTTCTAATTTTAGAAAAGAAATTAAACAATTAATTTATAATTTAATAAAAAATAAAAAAAATAAATAATTTAATATTAGATTTTTAAATTATAAAATTTTTTTATTAAATTTATTAATGAAAACTTTCTTTTTTTATTATTTTCAATATTTTTCAATATTTTTTCACATTTCCTGTCAAATATATTCGGTTACTCAAAATTCAGTAAATATTTCAAAATATATTTATGATCTAATTGAGAATGATTTTTTTCAGAAACCATATTTTAAATATAAAAATTATTATGCAAACTCTAATCAAATTAGTGCTGATTTAAATACAAGTAAAGCAATTTATACTTTTACCAAAACTAATGAAATTGGGTTTGCAAAAAATGATTTATTTGAAGTTTATTTTAACGGTGTAAAATATAGAGGAAAGACAAATTTTTATACTCAATACGCAAACTTTGCTTATCCAGCAAAAAGAATTGATAATGAAAATGAAAATAATAGTACTTCTGAAACAGAAGAAAAAAATGATGAAGATAAATTTGAGTGTCATAATATATTAGGAAATATTACTTTTAAAGTTGGTGATAATATTACCGCAAATAAATATTCAAAAGTTTTAACTATGAAAAGAGCTTTATTTGGATTAGATAAAGAAAAAAATAAAATTTTTGAAATTAATAAAATTTATAAATATTATTCATATAAAAATAAAACCAATTATTATATAAAATCTGAAACTCCAATTATATTTGAATGTAATTATGGAAAAATTATAGATTTTTTTATTCATAATGATGTAATGGCAAATTTAGTTTTATCAGATGATAACACATATAATTTATGTATTGATTTTTATAATTTTATAGACAAAATTAAATATAATGTATTTGAATATAATAAATATTTACACAAAATTTTAAAATTTAAATCAAAAGTTTTAGATTTTAAAGCTAAAAAAAATTTTATTTATGTTTCTCTTGAAAAAGAAAAAAAAATAATGAAATTTAAAAAAGATACATTAGAAAATGTTCAAAATTTTACATATGAAAATATAAAAAATGATATTATTAAATTTATAGTGCTTGATCAAACAATTTATGCAATTGAAAAAAATGTAGGTCTTATTATATTTGATTTAAATTCTGGTGGATTATTAAAGAGAATTGATATTCCAGATGCAATAGATTTAGATTTATTTAAAAATCCTTTCAATGGTTTTCTTTTCATTGGGATTTATTTAAATAGTCAAAATGATGAATTTTTTATTGAATTATATATAAATAACGAATTTCAACCATCAATAAATAAAATTTTAGCTTATAATTATTTAAATCAAAAAACATTTACAAATTTCCATTATAAAATTAGTCACTATTTTACATATGATGTTCATTTTACATATTTTTTAGATATCGCTAATAATAATTTAATTTCAATTAAAAGAGGATTAGTAAATGAAATTGATTTTATTTCTTTTATTATTAATTTAAATACAACTTTACATGAAGATGCTATGGTTTATCCATACCGTTCTACTAATCGTTTTGAATTGGGAATATACACAAATAAAAAATATATATTGTTTGAACAGTTTATATATAAAAAAAATCAATTATTTTGTAATTTTAATGATAAAACAATTTATTATTCTTTAATATTTTCACATAAAACTGATCAATGTCCATTTTATTCAACTAATAATTTACCTTTATTATGTAGATTGATTGATGGTTATTCTTTTAAAATTTATGTTCCTTTCATAAAATCAAAAGCTTGGGTTACTATGTTATTATCATTATTTACAATGAGTTTCACAGTGCTTATGATTTTAATAGTTATGTTATATAGAAGTGTAAGAGAAAAAGATTTAGGATTGAATATTTATAGAAGTTTTGATATAAATAATAGAAAAACTTTGTATTTTACTTCAGATGAATTTAATTTCCAAGCAAATCAAAGAATTCAGTCCAAAGAATTTAAAGATGATGAAATTTATGAAAAAGATAGAAAATTAAGTAATCTTTATAATCATTATGATATAAAAAAAAAATCTAATGAAGAAAGTAAAGATAATAATAATTTAAAGAAAATTCCTTATATCAATTTTACTAATGAAACTGAAACTGAAAAAACAGAAACTGAACAAAAAGTTGTCAATATTAGCATTAATTTAATGGAAGATTCAAAAGAAAAAATTATTCATAAAAAGAATAAATAATTTAATAAACTTTAATATTTAATTAATTTAATAATTATTTTTTTTGAAAAATTTTAATATTTGTTTGAATGTTAAAAATGAATTTTAAATTTATTTTTATTTAAAATGAAATAAAAGTTTTAACTAAATAAATTTTTTATTTATAATTATTTTAAAAATTTTTATAATGAAATTATTTTTAAATAAATTAATATTACTAAATTTTTATAATTTTATTTTGTGTAACATTTATTCAATAACAAACAATACAAATATTTCTTTATCAAATGAAATAATTAATTTATTTTCAAACTCTTTTATAAATAATTCATATAAAATATCAATTTCAAATAAATTCATAAAATATTCTGAAATAAATGGTGATATTGAAAATATGATTAAAATTAATTCATATTTTCAAAATAATGAATATGGATTTTATTATAAAAAAATTGATTCATTGTTAATTGATGGAGAAAATTCTAAATATAATTTATATAATTTTAATTATAAAATGGACGAATATTCTTTTATTTCTTATATAATTAATATTTCTAATTTTAATAGTAATAAACTTTTTGATAATAATCATAAAAACAAAAGAAATTTAGATGAAAAAATAAGTGATTTAAATAAATTTGATTGTGTTTATGAAATTGGACAATGTGAATATAATTTTGAATCTTTAATTAGTGGAAAGAATTATTTAAAAATTGTTAATTTTAAAAATTTAATTTTTGGTTTAGATAATGAAGAGCATAGATTATATTTTATAAAAGAAAATTTTTTTAGTGAAATTATAAATGATATAAATGAATATATATTAAATTTTTTTATAAATAATAATATTATTTTAATTTTAAAAGAAAATTTAATTATATTTTATGAAATTGAATATGAAAATATTATAAATCAAACAATAAAATTTAACAATATAAATTCATATTCAATAGAAAAAAATAAAAATATTTTAGATTTTAAATATCAAGATAATTATTTTTATATATCATTTGAAAATGAAAAAAGTATAAAAAAATTTATTTTAAATTCAAACAATGAAATTAATTATATTGATAATTATTCTCATTCAGATATTCAAAATGATATAATTTCATTTCAAATATTAAACAACACAATTTATGCAATTGAAAAAGAAAAAGGAATAATTATATTTAATAAAACAGATAATTCTTTATATAATAAAATATTACTATCAACTGCAATTCAAATCGATAAAATTAAAAATCCTTTTAATAATTATTTATTTTTAGGAATATTTTTAAATGATTCAACAAATGATGAATTTTTTATTGAATTGTTAATAATTAATGAATTTAATCCAATTATAAATAAGATTTTAACATATAAAGATAATAAACATTTTAGAATAACTAATTATTTAACATTTGATAGTTATTTTACATATTTTTTAGATAATGCCAATAACAAAATAATTATTATAAGAAGAGGATTATTAAATGAAATAAATTTTATATCGTATATTTTTCCAGTTAATGGTATATCTAATTTATTACCTTATTATTTAATTCCAAGTGTTAATAATAAAAATAATTCTTATTTAAATTTAGCAATAAAACAAAATAAAGCTTATTATAATTTGAATATTTTATATTCAAATAAAAATTATTTATATTTTTATTTTATTAAATCTGGTCATTTTACTATAATTATGAATCATTTATCTGATTCATGTTCTTCATTAAATAATGATGAAATTAATTTATGTAATATTACAGAAGTTTTTAATTTTAAAATATATGGAAAAAATGATAATAAACAAATAATTGGAATTGTGGTATTATGCTTTGTTTTGTTTTGTTTTTTTATTAGTTTTATATTATTTGATATTCTTTATCGAAGACATAAAAATAAAGACTTAGGATTAAATTTAAAAAGTAGTGTTAATAAAAATGATAAAAATAAATTATATATTTTAAAAGATGAATATAATAACAAAAGAAATTATAAAAATACTACAAAACAATTTAAAAAAAATAAAGAAGTATCAAAAAATAAAAATTATTATGAAAATAAAAATAAATTAGAATTATCTTTAAATAATAATAATAATAATAATGATATTAATAATGATTTAAATAATAATAATAATAATAATATTAATAACGCACATAAAGTATTTTCAAATAATTATATAGAAAAAGATTTATTAATTTTAAAAACAAAGCAATAAAATTATAATATAATCATTAAATATATTCGTAATATAAATAATGTTAATAATTATTAGTATTATTTATAAATAATATTTTTAAATAAAATTTAAAATTAATTTAAAATATGAAAGATAATAAATATTATACTGAAGAAGCTTATGAAAAAAATGGGAAATATGCAATTCATCCTTTAAATGGAACTGGATTAGAAGCATATTTTCAAATGAATTCAAATCAATCTTATAATAGTAAATTTTTAAGAAATTGTAAATATCCTGAATTATATAAAGAAGCTATGGCTGAAATTGAAGCTGAACAAAAGAAAAAATTAAATGAAAATGATGAAAGAAAAAAAATTATGGATTTATATAAAAATTCAGATAAAGTAAATAATCAAAATCCGGATGTTTTTAATAAACAAATTGAAGAAAAAAATAAAGAACATTTAATGAGTGTTAAAAACGAAACAAATAATAATAAAAAAATTAATAATAAAAATAATTTAATTATACAACAACAACAAATGAATAATAATGGACCAATAATAGTTAATAATAATAAAGAAAAAGGAAATTTAAAAAAATATCCAAATCCAAAACAATTTAATATTTAAATTTAAATAAATAATAAAAATACTTTTAAAAATTTTTATTTATTATAATATTATCCACAAATTTTTTTAAATATTTTTTACTTTGATTATTACTTCTTTCACTATTAACAGTTAAATTTCTATTATTATTATTATTATTTATAGATTCATCAAAACTATTGTTTTTATTAATTCCTTCATAAGTATGAAAAATTTTATTTTTATTATCATTACTTTCAAATTCTTTTGTAAATAACATATTATTATTTTGAGTATCAAATGTATTTTGTGTTAAATAAACATAATTTTTATTATCTAAATCAAATTCGGTTTTAATATTAAATCCTAAATCTTCTTTTTTAGTTTTTTTATATATAATATAAATACTAATTCCGATAAAATTTATAATTAAAAAACAAATTATAATCATTATTATTAAATATAATTTAAAATGATCGACTTCTTTTTTTATATAAAAATTATAAATATTATTTAATTTACATAATGTGTTTTTTTTATTTATTGATAAATTACATGAATCAGAATTATGTGAAATTGAAAGAGTTAAAATTTCTTCTTCTGTAAAAAAACAATTTAAAACGTTATTTTTATATATTAAATTTGTGATTGGAAAAATTAAATTTTTATTTAATAATGCTAAATTAAGATGAGTTGAATTAATTTTAAAGGGAATTAAAGTTGATAATAAATTTAAATTTGTAATATTATTAATTGGAATAAAATATGATAAAAATTTTATATTACGTAATAAACCTTTTCTAATTATAATTATGTTACTATTATTAATATCTAAAAAATAATAAAAATAATTATCAATTGATAAAAAATTAGAAAAAAAAGGTTTTTTTTGATAAGGAACATTATAAGTTAAAATTTTATTTACAATTGGAAGAAATTCGTTATTAACAATAATTTCTATTAAAAATTCATCTTTTTTATTATTATTTAAAAAAATAGAAACGAATTTATATGAATTAAAAGGATTTATATAACTATCAATATAATAAGCGTTTGGAATATAATATATATAAACAATTCTTGTATTATTTATATTAAATATAATTAATCCAAAATTTTTTTCAATTGCATAAATTAAATTATTATTTATAATAACAAAAGAAATAATGTCATTTTTTGAATTATTATAATTGAATTTTTTTATTAATTTATTATTTGAATCATAACAAAAAATTGATTTTGAATTTTCTATTGATAAAAATAAATAATTTTTTATTTTAATTGCGTGTAAAATTGTGTCATTTAATGTAAAATTTTGAATGAATTTTATATTTGTAATAATATTATTATAATTAATAATATTATTTTTTAAATTATTATTAATTGTGTAAGAAAAAACACAAATTAAATTATTTTTATTAATTAAAATTAAGAAATTTTTTGAAATAAAAAAATTTACTGTTTCTCCATTAAAACAATAATAATTATTATTTAATATTTTAAATGTATTATTTACATAATTATTATTAATTATGTAAATATTATTATCATAATTAAGACCGATAATAATATTTTTAATAGTTGCAATTTTTATAAATTTAAATTTTAATTCAATTTCTTTTTCAATTTTATAATTAATTTTTCCTATTTTAATTTTACAATCGAAATTAATATTTTTATTTTTTTTATTATTTTTATCATTAGTTTCATTATTTATATTAAATGCTGTTAAATTAGAATTGTTTTTATAATTAATTTCAGTTGCTAAATTTGAATAATTTTCATAAATATCAATACTAAAATTATATTTTATATTATGAACAACTTTATCATTAATTTTAATATTATTTATAATAAAATCAGCAAAGGCAAATTCATTATTTTGATTAAAAAAATCAATATTAATTTCTCTATCAGCTTTAAAATAAAATTTATCAATTAAATAATATTGTAAATCATATGAATAGCCATAATAAGTATAAAAATTTTTATGAGTTAATAATGAAATAATATTTTTATCAAATGTTAAATTATAATTTGAAGAAATAGAAAATAATTGTGATTTAATTTTTATAAAAAAAAATATTATTAATAATATTCTTCTTATATTATAAATCATAAATTAAAAATATTAAATTTAATAATAATAATAATAATAATTATAATAATTATAATTATAAAATAATAATAATATAATATTAATGTTTAGAATTATAATATTAATAATAAATTATTTTTGTATTAAATATATAAAATCTCAATTATATTCAATAATAGAAAATTTAAATATTTCAGTGTCAGAAAATATAAACGTTTTATTATCTAATGAAAATGATTTTTATAACAAAAAAATATCATTTAATTATTTAGAACAGTTCTTTAAAAACAATGAAGAAGAATTTATTGAAACGAATATTTCAAATATTATTTACCCATATTATAATCAAAATAATGAAATAGGATATATGAATAATAATAATGATATATATAAAATATATTTTAATGGAGAAGAAAAAGATATTAAATATAATATAAAAAATAATTATGGTGAATATGCTTATCCTTCAATAAAAATGGATAGTACTTATAAATTAAGAAATAATGATAATAAAAATGAAAATGATATTAGTATTATTAATAATGTTGGACATACAAATAGTTTTTCAATAAATACAATTTTTGATACAAATATTAATTCGTATTCAAAAATTTTAAATTATAAACGAATGATTTTTGGTTTAAATTCAAATGATAATTATATTTATATTATTAAAAATTATACTAATGATACTGATAAAATATTTAATAAAAACAGACATTGTTTTTATGGTTCGATTAAGAATTTTTTTATTTCAAATGAATATTTAATTTCAGTTTTAAATGACAATGAAACAATTTGTTTATCAAAATTATATTTTTTTGATTCTTTTAATAATCCAAGCACAGCAAATTTTAATATTGAATTTAGTATTAATTTTACAGTAAATAATAATAATATTTTAGATGTTAAAATAAAAAACAAATTTATTTATTTTTCATTAGAAAATGAAAAAGTTATTTATCGTTATTTTATTCAATCAACAGGAGAAAAAAAATTAATTAGTAATATTAATTTTACTTATGAATATTTAATAGAAGATTTTACTCAATTTGAAATTTTTTCTTACACTTTATATGCTTTAGAATATAATACTTCTTTAATTATATTTAGTTTAAGTGATGGAAGTATTATAAATAGAATTATTTTGAGTGGAATGATTGCGATTGATAAATTTAAAAATGTTTTTAATAATTTTGTTTTTTTAGGAATATTTTTAAATAATTCAAATTCAGATGAATTTTTTATTGAATTGTTTATAAATAATGAAACTTATCCAACAATAAATAAAGTTTTATGCTATAAATTTATGGATGTTCATTATAATTTTACAGATAATTATTACATTACAATTGATAATTATTTTACTTATTTTTTGGATATTAATAATAATAATATTATTGCTATTAGAAGAGGATTAATAAATTCAATAGATTTTATTTCGTTTATTTTTCCGATTGAAAATATTAATTTAATAAATAAAAATTCAATTATTGTTGCTTATCAAAATGAATCTTCATTTTTATCAAATTTTGGTGTTTATAATAAAATAAATAAAACATTTATTTTATTTGATAGAATTAAATATTATAATACATCATTTAATTATAGTTTGAATTTAAATAAAGGTTATTATACAATTTTATTAAATCATAGTAGCGAAGTTTGTCCTGGTTATAATAATAGTAAATATTTATGTAATATTATTAGTTTTTATAATTTTCGTTTAGTTGGGAATAGTCATAAAAAAATTTCGATTTTGTGTATTTTTTTAATAATATTTTTTTTGATTTTAATCTTTGCGTTAGTTGCGTTTGATGTTTATTTAGATAAAGTTAAAAAAGTTGACAATGGAATGAAAATTAAAACGAAAGTTAATAAAAATGATAAAAAATTGTTGTATATTAATAATAATGAGTATAATAATAAGAATAATAAAAATATTGAATCAAAAGAATTTTTGGATAAAAAGAAAAAAAATAAAAGAAATAAAATATTTAAAGAAATTATAGAAAAAGTGAGTGAAACTGATGAATTAATTAGTAGAAATAGTCATCATGAAGATTTAAAAAGTAATGATAGTATAAGAACTTATAGTACTAATAATAATTTAAAAATGGAATCGAATTTTTTGAATGGTCAAGGAATTTATAAAATAAATGTTAATAAAAAAAATGATGATTTACATAATAATTTAAGTAAAAAAGAAGATTTATCTAATAATTTTTTAAATAATGAAGTGAAAAGTTTTAATATTGAAAAAATTAATAAAAAATAAAAAATTAAATAAAATGTTAATTATTTATTATTATAAATATTATCTTATTTATTATTTAATTTAATGGAATATTATATATAATTAATAAAAAAAAATAATAATAATAAAAATTTTATTATTATTAAAATAAAATTTATAAAAATAAAATTATATTTATAATAATAATAAATAAAAAAATAAAAATAAAAATAAATAAATAAAATAAGTAAAAAAATAAATAAAAAATAAATTAATAATTAATAAAATGGGTTGTGGCCAAGGTAGAACAATTGAAGGTTCAGGAGTAGAAAATAAAGGATTTCCTGTCTGTAGAGCGACTATTAATTTAACCAAAAAAGTAGATTCAATGATA
>JAEEGK010024608.1_pt1 | contig 12457 bp, 7 predicted proteins | sample 8958771 | NCBI WGS metagenome assembly JAEEGK01 (sample SAMN16246547, study PRJNA631951) | gut metagenome | biome: gut microbiome; feature: rumen; material: SC-attached | host: Bos | place: Iran: Karaj | collected 2018-10 | reverse complement strand
TCCTAATTAAATTTTTCATGAATTTGCTCATTTTTATTAATAATTCTTTGAACAATATCACAACGTTATTAATCAGTGCTGATAATTTTATTTTCGATGGAAGACAACATCCAATCTTACACGAATTTTTTGAGAGCTTGAAATTTAATGATATAAAGAAAGAATTTAAATTATTAAATTTTTTATTTCATGCAAAAATATATAACATAAGTAATATTCATCGTTTGCTCTCATACGAATTAGTCGTGTTATCCATTGGGGCTTTTGATAAAATAACATTTAATTCTTTCGTTAATTTTTTTTCATCGAGTGATTTCAGACAAAAATCGCATTTAATTCGATTGAAAATATCCCTAAATAATTCCGTAATTGATACTAATGAAGTTTTTGCTGATTTAATTAAAATATTTACCCAATTCCCGAAACAAATAGATGAAATCAGTTTTTATTCGTCGTTGATTATTTCGTATGAGCAAATCGAGGAAATTTTAGCGTTGATTAATTATAATAAATTAATCAAAGTTTTCATGATGTTTAATATCAGGAGTATAAATAAAGATAAAAAATTGGAAGAATTATCAGAAAGTGATTTAATTAATGTTGAAAGTGATGCTTGTATTACTATGGAAAATATGATGACTTTATATAGGATTAAAAAAAATAAAAATATCTCTAATAAAATAATTAATCTTTTGATAAATCTCAAAAATAAAAATCCGAGAATAATTGATTATAAAATATATTCTAAAATAGAAAGATTTTTATCTGTAAATGAAAGAAAAAATGTTATTATACAATTTAAATCATGACAATTAAAGCTTTTCTATACATTTTAAATAGTTTTATTAATAGTGTTTTTATAATATTATATTTTATATTTTTTATTTTTTCATTTTTTGAATTATCTTTTATTTTAATTAGACTAGATGTAGAATTAACATTATTCACATCTAAAGTATCAGACATACTTAATAAGTTATTTTTTAATTTGTTAACTTTTATTTTCCTATTAATTTTCGAAGGAAGAGTAAATATTCTTAAATTATTATATTCATTTTTATTTATAAAAAATTTTCTAGCATTTTCATAAATTTGATATTGAGTTAATTTAACTTTAGATGGTATCTTTTTTAATTTAGTATTAGCAAATAAAAGTTTAAAATTATCATGGTGTTTAGTTAATTTATGATGTTTATGAGACATACTAATAATTTTTTTCAAATTATCTTTATCTTTTTCATGGAGTACTGTATTTGTCTTCTCTATTTCATCATTAATAGATATATGGGTTAAAATTGTTTTTAAAAATTGTTCATTATCACTATTAGTCTTTAAAGACTGATTTCTTTTTTCCATCATTAAATAAATTAATAATTAAAAAATCAATTTGTTTTTTTAATAATTAAAAATTTTAATTTAATATTTTATAAAACAGCTAGTCTATTATATATAATTTAAGAACTTATTTTTATTGCTTTTTTGTGATATATTATTTTTCTCCTTTTATATAAGTTTTAATATTTGAATGAAATTTTTTCAAGCATTTAAGATATAATTATTTTATTCATTTGAATATTTTTTTTCATCTGAAATAACAAGAAAGAAATCAATTGGAGGGAAAATAGTTCTATTTAGTATAATTAAAAAGAAAGAATAATCTTTTGAAGTAAAACAAAAAATTTTTGATTACATTGGTTTATAATAAAATGTCTGGTGTTTTTCTTTTTCCATATTTATGTTTAAAAGAGAATAAGGTAGGAAGTTTCTCAATAAAATTTCTTTTTAATTCACCTTTTTTTAATTTTTTAAAGTTTACAGAATTTTAAATAGAAATAAAACTATTAATATTATTACTATTTTTCCTTTCAAATTATTTACTTGTTTATTTAAACTATTATATAATGTCATTATTCAAACAAATTTTTTTTCATTTAATTTTTATTCTCGAATTTTTTTTACTTTTTAAATAAAAAGCGTAAAACTAAATCTTTTAACATATCCAATAATAATATCTTTGATTTATATAATTTCAAAAATAGGTCCCCCATTATAGAAATTATTTCTTTTAATATATATAAAATATAAATTATATTTTTCATTTATTTCATATAAAAATTATATTTTATTATTCCCAAATCTTGTAATTAAACAATTTTCTTTTCAAATAATATTAAATATTTGCTTAATCACTTATTTAATAAAGATTTGTTTTTAAAGAAAATACAAATAATTAGAAGTTAATGAAAACCTTTTATAATAATTAAATAAAATTTTGTTATCAAAAAAATTTTTTTTAATATATATAAAATATTTTAATTTCAAATAAAAAATAATATGTCAAATTTCCATATGAATAACTTGTAAAATTTTATATTTAATATTTAAAAGAAATTTAGTAATTCAAACTAAAATATGGAATAAAGATACAGAAGATTTATTTGATTTTGAATCAGAAGATGTAAAATTAAATAAAATAAAGTTAAATTCATTTCCTTCTCAATCATATTTAATAAGTTATAATGAAAATACCTCACTAATAAATTCCTTAGAAGAACTTCAACATCAATCAAAAAAAAATGATAGTTCAAATTTTTTAATATTAAGTGAATTACATTATAACAACAACAATTTTCAAATTTATAATCCAATTCTTTCAAATGATTTAAATTTATGTATAAAGAAAAAAGGTCAATTATCAAGAACATGGAGAATTTCACCTAAGAATATTGAAACTGAAATTAAAGTAGGAGATATTATTAAATTAGGAAGAGTAAGATTAAAATTTGATAAAATTTATTTAAAAAATTTAAACCTTCAAACAACAATAAATCAAAATATAAATCCACAAATTTATCAACAAGGAACAAATAATTATTTAAGTAATTATTTAACAAATTCAATAAATAATATTTCAAATATAAATAATACATTAACTGAAGAATATAAAAACAATGATAAAAATTCAAAAAATTCAAATTCAAAATATATATGTAGAATATGTTATGGAAGTAACAGTGATATTAATAATCCATTAATTTCTCCTTGTAAATGTCATGGTTCAATGGAATTTATTCATTATAAATGTTTAAAACAATGTATTGAATTAAAAATTCAAAAAAAAGAAGATGAAAATTATAAATTTTATTTTTGGAAAAATTTTGAATGTGAAATCTGTAAATGTGAATATCCAAAATATTTAAGATATAAAAAAAATCTTTATCCTATGATTGATATAGAAAATAATTTTGATTCATACTCAATATGTGATTATGCTTTATATGATGATAATAAAAAAAAAACTTTTAGAAAAGGATTAATAATATTTAAAATTAATGAAGATTATGATGAAATTCCAGTTGGAAGAACACAAACAAATAAAATAAAATTAAAAGATATAAGTGTTTCAAGAATTCATTGTAATTTGATTAGGAAAAATAATAAATTGTATGTTGTAGATAAGGGAAGTAAATTTGGTACTTTAATTTATGTAAAAACAAATATTAATATGAATGTATTAAAAATGAATAAAACTCAAGAAAATTTAATTTCTGGAAGACATTCTTTTTCTTTTTACTTTGAACAAAATTTAAGTTTTTTGGAAAAAATTTTTTTAAAAAATGTTAATTGTTGTTATTATAATAAACAAATTAATGAAACAGAAGTTGATGTTGAAAATTTAAAAGATAGTGTTTCTGACCGTTTATTAATCAATGAACAAAATTATAATTTAGATGATTCTTATATTGATTATGTACTTGATTTAGGAACTATAATTAAATCAAAAGAAGAAGATGAAAATAATGTTGAGTAAAAAAATGTATTACAAATTTAAACACTAATAATATATTATTTTGACCTTCAATTATAAAAATAATTAATTTTTTTTAATTTTATAGGAATACTTATTAAACAATTATTTGTATATTATATTTTGACTTCAATAAAACTTATAAATAATTGATTTTTATTAATATATTCTATATTTATTTTTATTTGTCTAAAATTATATTTTTCCTAATATGTTATTTATTACTCATTTATATAAGGGATATATATAAATTTATAAAAATAAGAATAAATCCTATGTATTATATATAATATATATAATAAGAAAAAATATTAAATCTCCAAAATGTACAATAAACACGCCTAATTATTTTGGGTTATATATCATCATCGAGAGTACTTAAATTTTCATTTGATAAATTTTTTTCATTCCAATCAAAATTAATATCAATAATAGATATTTTTTCTTTATTAAGTAAATCAATTAATTTTTTTCTCATCATATCATAATCAGGTTTTTCATCAAATTGAAGAGATCTAATATAAGACAATAATTCATTAAATTCAATAGGCATTCCTTCACATAAAGAGTCAATAGTTATATTTATTTTTTTTTCTAAAATTTTATCATTAATTTCATTTTTATTTTTATATTTATTAATATCTTGCCAAGGTAAATTTCCTTTATATAAATAAATTAAGGTATAAAGCATTCCTTCTAAATCATCTCTTCTACTTTGTTCAATACCTAAATGAGTGTAAATTGAAGAAAATCTAGCAGTTCCAGTTAATAATTTATTATCTTTATATGGTATATGTTCTCCTGTTTTGGGATTTCTAAATCTTTTACTTAAACCAAAATCAATTAGATATATTGAATTATTTTTTAAATTTTTATTTAAACTAATTACAAAGTTTTCTGGTTTAATATCTCTATGAATTATATGTCTTTTATGTATATCTTCTATTATATTTATCATTTCAATACCTAAATATATTATTGTTTTAATTGAAAAGTGATTATTCATTTTTTCAAAAAGAGATTCAAGATTTGGACCTAATAAATCTGTTATTAGAAAATTATAATTTTTATTTTTTATAAAAGAATGATATTGAGGAATTCCGTTACAACCTTGTAAATATTTTAATATTAATGCTTCTTGAGTTAATTGATTATCAATTTTTGAATTTTCTATTTTTATTGCTACATAATTATTTGTTTGTTTATCTAATCCTAAAAATACTTCTCCAAATGCTCCTTTTCCTAATTTTTCTTTTGGAAATAATAGATATTTATCTCCTAATGGAATTGTAGATTTTTTATTTTTCATCTTTAAAAATTAATTTATTATTTGTTTATGATAGAAATAAATATTTAGAAAAAGGAAGTACCAATTATAATTTATTAATATATTTTTCCATTTTAAAATATTATAAAATAATTTAACGACAAATTAATTAGTATTTTTATCACAAAACTTTTTTCTTTATTTTATAATATTTGATTTTAATATTAATTTATAATATCTTTTAAAAAAATTATTAATATGGTTTATCATAATATTTTTATAATTTGGATGATTAATTTTTCTTTTATATATAATTAATAAATATTCATATTAAATAAAAAAATAATATAAATTTTTTGAAAAAATAAAAAATTCAAAATTCAAATTTTAAATTTAATTTAACGTAAAAAGTAATATAAATGTCAAATAAAAAGGTAAAAATTAAAATAAAAAATTAACTAAAAAATTAAAAAAATGAAAACCACAAAAAAAAATCAAAATAAAAATAAAAATGAAGAACAAAAATCATTTATTTCAACTTTAACAAATGCAATAAAAGAAACGGAAGACTTAGACAATATCTTAGAAACAATAACATTAAAAAGACCAAGACCATCATTTTCAATTTTCATATGTGAAAATTATGAAAATGAAAAATTAAAAGATGAAAAATTAAATATGGTTTCAATAGTAAAGAAATTAGGAGAAAAATGGTCAAAATTATTAAAAAGTGAAAAGGAAAAATATGAAAAAAAATCAGAAGAAGAAAAAGAAAAATATAAGCATGATTTAGAAACAATAAAACATTATTTCTTTAGTGAATATAATCAATATGGTACAACAGCTTATAGATTATTTTTAAATGAAAGATTAAAACAAGCTTTTGGAAAAGATGAAGATATAAAAACAACTAAAAAAAAAGCAATGGAAGATTGGAAAAAATTGAGTAAAGAAGAAAAAAAAGAATGGAATTTAAAAAAAAAAGAAAATGATACTTGGTGGGAAAAAGCAAAACAATTAAGATGTATAACACCATATGCAGTATTTATTCAGAAACATGTAGAAGAATGTAAGAATAAAAAGCAAGAAATTCCTAATTTTAAAGAAATATCAAAAGTATGGAAACATTTATCTAATAAAGAAAAAAATAAATATTATGAATATGCGAATGAAATGAATGAAGAAAGGAAAAAAAGAAGAGATTTTTTTGAAATTATTAATGGAATAAGACCTAAAAGACCTGCTGGAGCGTATAAAATATTTTTAAGTGAAAAAGCTAAAGAAGGTTGTTTTAAAGGTAAAGTTAATATTTTTAAGGAAGGAAAAAAATTATGGGAGAATTTAAGTGAAGATGTTAAAAATTCTTATTTAAAAAAAGCAAGAAAAATCAAATTATGCTATATTTATAGAAGACTATTATATAGGAAAAATATTAAACATTTATTACCCAAAAAACCTCCTAATGCTTTTAATTTGTTTTTCACTTCTTTAAAAGGAATTACTGTTCCAAAAGGAAAAAGATTTTATGAAATTGTTAATGAAAAATGGAAAAATATTTCTCAAAAAGAAAAAAAAAGTTTTGAAGAAAAAGCTGAAATTGAAAGAAAAAAATATGAAGAAAAAATGAAGAAATTTGAGAATAGAATTTTTGATGAACCTAAAAAACCAAAAGGTCCTTTCCCCTATTTTTTAACAGAAAAAATGGCTGAAATAAAAAAAGAAAATAAAAATTTAAATTTTAAAGAAATTATTCATAAATGTGCTGAAACTTGGAAAGATTTAGAAGAAAAGAAGAAAGAAAAATATTATAAATTATCTGAAAAAGACAGAGAAAGATATAATGCTGAAAATGAACAATTTAATGAATTTGGATATTATGTTAAAAAACGTAGAAAAGGAAGGTCTTCTTCCAAAGAAAAAAAAGATAAAAAAGATAAAAAAGAAAAAAAAACTTCATTTCCAGCTTCTGAAAAAAAAAGAAGTAAACGCATTGATTCTAAAATAAAAGTATAGATTTTTTTTTTGATTTTTTGTTGGATTTCTTTTTTAATCTTTTAATTAATAATTTAAATTTAATTTTTTTTCATTTTAATATATATAAAACATTATTTTTAATTTTTGTCTATTTTCTAAGAATAAAACCATTAATTAATAAAATATTTTTAAATCTATCTCATAAATATGTTATAAACAATAATCATAATAAATAAAAATATCATATTTATTTCTTTCCCATATTATCAATCATACTTAATTTAGCATGAATAGAATCAATTAAATAATTAGAAACTTTTTTACTTAAAGCAGGATTTTTTTCTATTCCTCCATTAATTCTAAGAATATTTTCATTTTCAATAGCTTTTCTTTCTAATAAATTAGCTTTTTCTTGAACATTATTTAAATTAGTTTCAATAGAATTGTTTTTATTATTTACAATTCTATCCCATTTTTTCATCATATCTTCACTATCATAATTTTGTTCAGTTTCAGCTCTTTCTTTAATAAAATGTTCTAAATAATCAATTTTTTTTTCAGGTTTAACAATATTTTTATTTTCAATAAGATAATATTTTTTAGGTTTTTTATTAATAGCTTTTTGAATTTCAACTGAAGTTCCTAAAGGATTATTAATATCAATTTCTTCTAATTTTAATTCCCAAGTATATTTAGGAGGTTTATTTAATATTATTTTTCTTTTTTTTGGTTTAAATGTAGGTTTTTCTGTTATTTTTTTTATATTATCTTCTCTTATTTTTCTTAATTTTTCTGATGGTACAGGTTTTTCAATTTTTTCTTTTGAATACCATATTTTTTTCTCATATGATTTTTTTTTTTCCAACATTTTTTCTTCTTCCATTTTTTCTAATTGTCTTCTTTCTTCATCATATGATTGAAATAGATTTGTTTTATATTTGGAAATTAATGCATTTCTATTTTTCCATTCTGAAAGTAAGTGTTTTTTATCTTCTTCATGTTTTTTTTTTTGTTCCTGAATATCTTTATCACATTTTCTTGTAAATTCTTTTAACTCTTTATGAGAAATTGCTGATTCTTCATTTTTCTTTTTTCTTTCTAATAAAAAATCATTAATTTCATTTTCTTTATTTTTTAAATATTGTTCTTTAAATTGACTATATAAATAATCTTTTTCTTTCATGTTTGTTCTATCTTTGAATTTTTTTTCTTCTTGTAATTGCTTTAATTTTTCTTGTGCTTCCTTTTCTTTTTCTTCTTCTTTTTTCTTTAATTCTTCTCTTTTTTCTTTTTCTTTTTGTCGTCTTTCTTTTGCTTTATCATGCAATAAATCTAATTGTTTTTTTTTATTTTCTATTAATTGTAATTGTTCGTTTTCGATTATTTTTTTCATTTCTTTTTCTTTTTGTTTTATTTTATCCTTTTTTTCTTTATATTTCTTAAAATAATCTTTTGATTTAATTTCAATTATTTCTTTATCTCTTTCAAAATTATTTAAAAACTCTTTTATTTTTTCATCTCTTGTTAAATTATTTTCTTCTGCTAAAATATCTTTAATACAATATTCAATATGAGATAATTTTGATTTATTATCATATAAACTTTCTTTTATTTCTCTTAATTCCTTTATTTGAATATTTCTATCAACTTCATTTAAATTCATTTTTCCTTCTTCTTCAAGAGTTTTTTTTCTAATTTCTATTAGTTGAATTTTTTTTTCTAAATTTTCTTTTTCAATTTTTAATTCACGTAATTTTTTTAAATTTCTTTTACTTATAATATATTTTTCTTCTTGATTAATATGATGATCATTTTTACTTTCATTTTTTTCTAATATTTTTTCAATATCTTTTTGATTTTGACCAAATTGAATTTTATTTTTATTATAATCTTCTTTAATATCATTCATTATACCTTCTAATGATTTTGCTGCATTATTTGTTATATTAATATTATATTTTTCTTTAATTTTTTCTAAATGTTTTTGTGCTTCATTTAATTCAATTTTATTTTCTGTTATTTCTGGTTGTTTAATTTCTTCTAATTTTTCTTCTTCTTTGTTTTCTTCATGTATATTACCTGGATGTTCTTTTTCTTCTTCTTCTTCTTGTTGAATTTTTTCTTGTTTTGGAGGTAATTTATTCTCTGGCTCTGTTTTTCCTTGTTCTTTTTTCACTGGTTTTTTGTCTTGTTTCTTTTTCATCCTTTATTTACAATTTTATTTTATAATATTATATTTTTTTATTTTTGAATTAATCAGTTTTTTTTTAATTAATAATTTATTATTATATAAGAAATAGATGTAAAAAAATAAAAAAAATTAATAAGCTTTTTTCAATGAAAAAAGAAAAAAAACAATTGAAAGGTAAATCCTTAACATAATAAATTCCTAAATTAATATTTCTTGTACTAGGAAATTCCTTTCTCTATAATGAATTTCTCCTCTAGGAGTATTATCTAAAATTTGTTTATAAACTTCTAAAACTTTTAAATTCCCTTCTGATTGACTACATGACTGATACATAAAATAAAAAGTAGAAATATCGTTTTTAACAATAACCCAAGCAATAGATAATTGAGCTAAAGAACAATTTAAATTTTTAATTTAAAATAATTTATCAAAATAATTTTCTAAAAACATGAAATTTCCTTTAAATATTTTTCATTTAAAACTCCAGAATATAAAGTAGAAAAAGTAATTATGCCCATTTTAATTTACTAAATAAATCTCTATATTCTTTTTAATTAAATTATGTTCCCTATAAAAAAAATAAATAAAATTAAACATTAAAATAATATGAATTCAATAACCAAAAAATAAATAAAAAAAAATAATGTTGAATAAATTTGAAAAATTCTCTTTAATATATTCTCCAAGAACAACATATTCAAAAAAACTAGAAAAAAATGAAAAATTATTTAACGACTTAAGAATAGGTTTTGATCCATCATCTATAAAAATAATAAAAAAGCATTTTAAAGAGCAATTAGGAAAATTAAATAAACAAACTTTTATATCAATTTTAAAAAGACACTTATTAAAATGGCATCCAAACATTCCTAATAGAGAAGAAATTCTAATAAAATTACTTTCTAGATTATTTGATGAAATAGACTTAAATTCAAATGGTAAATTAGAATGGGATGAATTTACAAATTATATAATTCACTCAGGCGAAAATATTTTTCAAAATAAATTAGGTTATCAATTAAAATATTATAGTCCAGCTAAGCATTATATTGAGCCTAATGAATTTAATGATATGATTACATATTCTTTTTATATCAATAAATTAAATTTAGTCGGTATTGTATTTGATGGTAGAAGTTATATTGATTTTTATAGTGGCGATAGTTTTAAGAAAACGACGGTATATATTGATATTAAAGAAACACAGAATAAAATTGATAAATTAGAAATAAGTTTATTGAATAAAAGAGCTGAAGAAATCATGATTAAAAAAGAAGAAGAAAAAAAATTAAAAAATCAATTACATAATGAATTAATGATAAAAAAAGGAAGAAAACAAAGTGTTTTATTTAATTTGAATAGTAATAATTTAAATAAAAAAACTGAAAATAATAATAATATTGTTATTAATATAAATGATGAAGATGATGATTCAGATGAAAAGGATAATATTACTCCTAAAAAAATTAAAAAGAAAAATATAAATAAAGAAAAAAATGAAGAAATAAAAGAAGATAATACAAGAGCTCCAAAGCCAAAAGATTTTTATAAAAAGTTAACAATTTTATGTGCATGTTATGTCGAAGAATATAATATTTTATTTATATCATCTTCAAATAAAATAATATCCGCTTGGAAATTCGTCGAGCATCATTTTGTGAATATAAATTATTTAGATGATTCAGACAATTCAATAATAATAAGGGGTAATGATATATATTCTTGTCCTTTATTAAGTGCCGATTTTGCTCAAAATGCAATGGATTGGGATCCTATGCAAAAAAAATTATATAGTGGTCAAGGCGATGGAAAAATATTAATATGGGATATATTTAAATCCAAAGGGAAAGAGGAAGATGTCTTAGATTATAAAAAAGCCAAATTAAAACATGATAAAGAGAATTTATTAGAGAAATTATCTAAAACTAAAAAAAATATAGAACAAAAAAATAATATGTCAAAGAGTACTTCATTTGAAAAAAATCAATCAATGATTGCTAAGCAAAAACAAAATATAAGTCATGATGGTGTTTCAAGTATCAAAGTTTTAGGAAAAATGCAAATGATTGCTGCAGGATATTATAATGGATGCGTTATAGTCTGGGATTTAATGTTAAGAGAATATAGAAAATTTTACTCAGATCAAAGTACTGGTATATATCAAATAGTTTATGATGAAAATAGAAAATTAATTTTTACATGTGGATTTACACATGATATACACATATATGATCCATATATAGATGATTTTTGTGTGAATAAATTATCAGGACATAATTGGAGTATAAATTCAATAGGTTGCAATGAATCGATAAATGAATTTGTATCTATAGATATTTATGGAAATATTAAAATTTGGGATTTAACTAATTATTATAATTATCAAACTTTAAATACAAATGAAACAGTAAGTGTTCAAAATAATAAAAAAAAAATTTCATCAAATCAAAAAATGATATTATTACCTAAATTAAACAAGATATTTACATATGGAGAAAGAGTTATGCTTTTTTCAAAAGAAACCGTATCGTTACCAGATTTATGCGATAGCCAAGCAGTTTTAGGTTGTTTTTATCGAGATCATAAATTTCAAATTGTTACTGTATGTTTAAAAAAAATTAAAGTATGGAATATATTTAATGGAAAAATATTAAGAATTTATGAAGATGTTTTATCAAATAAAAATGATGAAATTACCAGTTTTGTAAGTGATAAATTCATGAAAAAATTATATATAGGTGAATCAACTGGAGTTATTTCTTGTATAGATATTAATGTAGGAAAAATTATAGTTAATTATGAAAAACATAATTCGGAAATAATGGCTTTAAAATATGATGATAAAAATTATATATTAATTTCATTAAGTTATGATGGAGAAATAAAAATCCATAAAGAAATAGATTTAACTAAAATACATGTCTTAAAAACATTAATGATAGATTTTTTTAAAGTGAAATTAATAAATTTCAGTGAAGAATTTTCCCGAGTAATTATTGGATCAGAACAAGGAGAATTAAGATTTTTTGATGTGGATTATTTAAGACTGGATTCTTTTAATGAATTATTTTATAAAGGAAAATTATTAACAAAAAAAATAGATACATTAAGTTCTATTTTTGTTTTCGATGATTTACCTTTAATAATAGTAAGTTACGATTCAGGAAATAATAGATTTATTACAATTCCACCGAATAAACCAAATTATCATGTAATA
>JAEEGK010024607.1_pt1 | contig 12458 bp, 8 predicted proteins | sample 8958771 | NCBI WGS metagenome assembly JAEEGK01 (sample SAMN16246547, study PRJNA631951) | gut metagenome | biome: gut microbiome; feature: rumen; material: SC-attached | host: Bos | place: Iran: Karaj | collected 2018-10 | reverse complement strand
CGCCAATGGTGATTTTACGTTTCATCTTAATAAGTTCAAAAAAATCGCGCGAAATTAGTGATTTTGCTGTTTAAACAATTGTGCCATATAAAAATGGTGGATTCTCGTAATAGCAAATTGTGTGCCAGATGCAGAATGAGGAAAAGGGTGAAGCAGCAAAGGAATCACACTGTCAAATAATTTTTTTACATTGCACTAAATTTAAACTCAATGCTTTCGGCAAAACCACATAACAGTTGCGCAACATCGCACCAGCCAAGGCTGATGCGGCTCGTGTTGCTGTGTCTGGCGGTTGCCGCGCTTCCGCTGTTTGCGGCCGCTCCGGCATTGGCGCAGAGCGATGAGGACCACACCCAGCAACAAATCGACAGCCTTCTGAATTTGTTAAAACCCGATTCGCCCGACAGTTTAAAGGCGGCTTATTACAACAAAATTTCGGAAATAACTGGCAGTGTCGATACGGTAATGAAATACTCGTTGCTCACGCTCGATTACTGCCAGAAGACCGACACAGCCCTAATCGCAATCAGCAACCGATACATTGCGTGGGCTTACTATATGGCCGACGAAACCAAGACGGGGCTGCCATACGCTATGGAGAGCGCCCGATTATATGACCTCAGCGGAAACGCGTCGGAATTGTCGCACTCCTACCGGCTGTTGGCGAAGATTTATGAGGATTTGAACGATTCCGACAGCATAAAATACTACATCAACAAGGCTTTGTCGATTGACGTACAGATGAAAGACACTGCAGGAATTTCGCAATGCTACAAGTTTCTCGGCATAATGCACTGCAACAAAGGCTTTTTCAACGAGGCCGTGCAATACTACCAAAAAGCCGTTGAGGTGGATTCGCTATCGGGCAATGCGCTGGAGTACGCCTACGCCTATTATCGCATCGGTGAAGTTTACACTCTGACATCCAACAAGATAGAAGATTCATACAAAGCCAAAGACTATCTCACAAAGTCAATCAGAATTCAAGATTCAATCAACTCAAAAAAAACCTATTACATAACCAACAAATATTTGGCTTACAGTTCGTTGGCCGATGTTTACATCAGTCTGGCCAACAACACCCATATCGACCGCTACGCCGACAGTTGCTATTATTTCAACAAGAAAACTATTGACTATTTTATCAAGCAGGGGCGCACCAGCAATGCCACTGTCTGCGGCTACACTTACGTGAAATATCTCAAATATTACAAGCGCTACCGCGATGCTCTGGCCTTTATGAAAAATCTTATGGCGAATCACTTCGGCGAGGAGACAAACCAATACGCCTATATGGAGTACTACACCTATCTGAAGGACATCTATCTCTGCCTGGGCGATTATAAAAACGCCTACGAGTGTTTCGAGAAGGCTTCCAAATTCAGAAACGAGCTTGTCAACGACAGTGTTATGTTCGCTCTGGCCGATGCCAAAACCGAACAGGCAATGATGATTGAACGGATGGACCGCGAGAATGCCGAAAAACTGTTCAACGCCGAAAAGCGCCGGATGCACGTGGTAATCATCTCACTTTGGTCGGGATTGACGTTGGTGCTGGTGGTTATTGTTTTGATTGCAAGGGTTTTGGTGATAAAGAAACGAGCCAATAACGAGTTGCTGCAAAAGAACGCTATGCTGGCCGAGCAGAAGGAGCAGATTCGCTCCCAACGTGACGAGATTGAGGTGCAGCGCGACCGCATCAAAGAGCAAAACAGCGAGATACAGGCCAGCATCAACTACGCGCAACGCATCCAGCACTCGTTGCTCACACCCCTCAGCACCATCGACGAAATCTTCCCCGACCATTTCCTGCTCTACAAGCCACGCAGCATTGTGAGCGGCGATTTCTACTGGGTTGGCCAGTTCGGCGACAACAAAGTCTGCATCGTTGCCGATTGCACCGGTCATGGTGTGCCTGGCGGTTTTATGAGCGTGCTGGGAATGTCGAACCTGAATCATATTGTCGGGCAGGATGTCAGCCCCGACGCCATTTTGAACCACCTGCGCGAGACCATAATCGCGAACCTGCGACAAGGAAACGACCCGCTCATCGACCAGCCGTTCACCGAAGATGCAAATGACATTCTCGAATCATTCGACCACAACCACGACGGTATGGATGTGGCCGCATACGTTGTCAACGAGCGGCAGATGACGCTCACATTTGCCGGGGCCAATAATCCGCTTGTGCTAATCCGCGACAACAAGGTGCAGATTTTGCAACCCGACCGAATGCCGGTGGGTATCTCAAGGAGACTGACGCCGTTCAAATCGGTCACAATGGAGCTGCGCAAGGGCGACTGCCTCTACACCTACTCCGACGGTTATCAAGACCAGTTCAACCACAGCAGCGGAGCAAAATTCCTAAAGAGCCGCCTGTGCGACCTTCTGCTCGAAATACACCAGCTCCCGATGGCCGAGCAGTGCAAACAACTCGACACCGTTTTCAACGACTGGCGCGGCCCCGTCGAAAACCAAACCGACGATGTGGTGATTATGGGTGTGAGGATTTAACGGAAACGGAAACAGGAAACGCAAAGGACTCATTTAAAACCAACAAGCGATTCGGCTATTGTATTTCGGTCAAGAGATTGGAAAAAATCACACCCTTGCCAGACCGTGTTTCACGGCAAACAAAATCAACTCGGTATTGTTGCAGACTCCAATTTTCTGATAAATAGTTGATTTGTGGTTGTCCACAGTCTTTTTGCTGATTCCAAAATCATCGGCAATCTCTTTGCTCAACTTGCCCTGACAGCAGGCCTTAACAATATCTAATTCGCGTGGCGACAATTGGATGCTCACATCCGATTTGACTTCTTCTTTTAATACTGCATGTTCCTCGTTATCAACTTTCTGCCGGACTATTTGCTCTGCCGGATTATTAAGATTGACAACCTTCGGCTGATTGGTGATATTCTCATTTTTAACGCTGTTTTCAGAATAACTGACAGCAGTCTGTTTCGGTCTGTTTGGATTGACAAACAATTCACGAGCCATCTTCTCAGTGTGCTCAATATCACGGCGCATTCGGCGGACAATGTACACAAGAACAGTGCCGATAATGAGTGCAAAAAAGGCGATAATAAATACCACCAGCGCATAATGTTGGCGGTTGATAATAACCTGAAGTTGCGCGTTTTCCTTCTCTTTTTCGGCAGTAGCGTAACGAACTTCAAAATCGGCTATCTGCTGGCTTATCTGTTCATTATAGAGTGAATCGTTAAGAGAAAGCGTCTGTTCGTAAAGTTCGGGGCTTTTGCGCAATTTGGCAAGATAGCGCATGGCTTCAAGTTTGGTTTTGCGCTTGTTCAACTGAGTACTCAGCGTAAGACATTCGGCTGCCGCTTTTTCAGCATCGGCCTTGCGTCCTAGAATAATGTAGATTTCAGTTTGTGATATCAAGTTGATACACAGGCTGTAAGTGTTGCCGATTGCGCGAAGTCCATCGGTCGCCAAAGCCAATGTTGTTTCGGCTTTTGAATACTCCTTATTCCGCATGTAGGCAGTGCCAAGTTGCGAGAGACGCACGGGCATTTTGTCCGTTCTATTGTCGATGGAGTCGAGCGTGTAGGCCTTGCGTATGTAACTGATGGCCTCGGCGTCTTTCCCGTTTGCCGAAAGAATTTCTCCAAAAACGGCATACCGCCCTGCCTTCATCTGCGTATTGTTGTGCGGCACATAGGTGATGGCCTGCTGGATATAATGTTCGGCCTCATCAAAACGTCGTTGATGGGTAAAAAGTATCGCCAACAGATTGAAAGATGTCGATATACGGGCTGAGTCACCAATCTGAAAATCGCATTCCAACGCCAAATTTCCGTAATCGATGGCCTTCTCATACTGACCTAAATCCCAACAGGCGTACGACAAACCATTGTATGTGTTTGAAAAACATTCTATTGAGTCGGGATGAATGAAAGGTAAGGCTTCCTCAAGATATTTTACTGAACCACTATAGTCGTTATTCTTGTCACACTCCTCGTATTTGGCATATAACTCGTTGTATTTCTGGGCATTTGGAGACCCCATGGCCAACATGCCGTATACCAGAATTGCTGCAGTGAAGCCTATTTTGAAAATCATTGTTTGCAATTTTGGCGCAAAAATAAAGTTTCCTCGGATAATGTCGTTTTAAAAATGAATTATGATAAAAACCATTTGGTGGATCAAAAAGGGTTGGAAGCCGTAACGTCCAACCCTTTTCTAGTTATAACAATTTAAGCATTTCATTAATCTCTTACCCATTCAAGCAACTCTCCACAAACCCAACAAACAGCGGATGCGGCTTGGTTGGGCGGCTTTTGAACTCGGGGTGGAACTGGCAGGCCACAAAGAAGCGGCAGGCGGGGTTCTCCACAATCTCGACAAGGTTGAGTTTCGGGTTGACACCCGACACAACCAGCCCAGCCGAGGTAATCGCGTCGCGGTAACTGTTGTTGAACTCGTAGCGGTGGCGGTGGCGCTCAACAATGTGGTCGGTGCCGTAGGCCGTGGCGGCGCGAGTGCCAGCAACAATGGCGCAATCGTAGTTGCCCAGACGCAACGTGCCGCCCATATTCGTGACGCCCTTCTGCTCCTCCATTAGGCAGATGACGGGGTGCGCGGCGTTGGCGTCGAACTCGGTTGAAGTGGCTCCTGCAAGCCCCGCCACATTGCGCGCAAACTCAATGGTGGCAATCTGCATTCCCAGGCACAGCCCCAAGTAAGGCACATTGCGCTCGCGGGCGAAACGGCAGGCCTTCACCATTCCTTCGATTCCGCGGCTTCCGAATCCGCCAGGAACCACAATTCCTGCAAACGGCTCAAGCGTGCGGGCCACCTCGGCGTCGGTCATTGGCTCAAGGGCCTCGCTGTCGACATAATCAACGTGAACCCGCACCCCGAACTTGTATCCAGCGTGCTTAAGCGCTTCAGCCACACTGATATACGCGTCCTGCAAATCGGTATATTTCCCGACAAGGGCAACGTGCATATCGTGTTTCAGATGGTTGACGCGGCTCACCATATCGGTCCAGAATTTTATGTCGAACTTGCCGCGCGGCAGTCGCAAGCGTTTGATTATCAGCGAATCGATTTTCTGCCGATGATAGAGCAGCGGTATTTGGTAGATGTTGTCGACGTCGGCGCTCGAAATGACGCAATCGGCAGGCACAGAGCAGAACAGGCCGATTTTTCGGCGCACGTCAGCGTCGAGTATCACAGGCGTGCGGCAGACTATGATGTCGGGTTGGATGCCCTTGCCCCGCAACTCAATGACAGAGTGCTGTGTCGGCTTGGTTTTCAACTCGTTAGACCCGAACAGCGCGGGCACCAGCGTGGTGTGGATGAAGAGCGTGTCGTCGGGGTGGTTTTCGAGTTTCACCTGACGCAGCGCCTCCAGAAACGCCTCACTCTCAATGTCGCCGATGGTGCCGCCAATCTCAGTAATCACCACGTCGGCACCCGACGACGAAGCCGCCTCATAAATCTTGTTCTTAATCTCGTCGGTGACGTGCGGCACAATCTGCACCGTGCCGCCCAGAAAATCGCCGCGGCGCTCCTTGTCGATGACCGATTTCAGCACCTTGCCCATTGTGATGTTCGACGTGTAGTTCATTTCCTCGTCGATAAATCGCTCATAATGACCTAAATCCAAGTCGGTTTCGGTGCCGTCGGCCGTGACAAAAACCTCGCCGTGCTGATAGGGGCTCATTGTGCCAGGGTCAACGTTGATGTATGGGTCGAACTTCTGCATAAAAACCTTGTGGCCGTGCGCTTTAAGCAGCAGCGCCACGCTCGATGCCGTGATGCCCTTTCCCAATCCTGACACCACTCCGCCTGTTACAAACACAAATTTTGACATATCTATTTTTGATTATTGATTTTCAGTTTCGCACAGATGGCACAGAAAACACTGATTAACACAGATTTTACTGTCTCTAACCGATTGTATCAGATTCAATCAGAATAAGTTATCGGTTAAAATCGGATTGAATCGGTTAGCGTTTTTCTACCATTCTACCTTCATTGTTATTTGCTAATTATTAATTATTTACTAACTCCTAATTCCTAACTCCTAACTCCTAATTCTTATCGTACAACTTCGTTGGATAGCGCCCAGTGAAGCAAGCCGCGCACAAATCGGTGCGATTACCTGCCTGATACATAGCCTCTTCCGACAAGAAATAGAGCGAGTCGGCACCCACGAAATCGCGAATCTGTTCCACGCTGTTGCTTGCGCCAATCAACTGCTCCGACGTGCCAGTGTCGATGCCGTAATAGCACGGAAAAGCGTACTTCGGGCTTGCAATGCACAGGTGCACCTCGCGGGCGCCAGCGTCGCGTAACATTCTGACAATCTGACGGGAAGTGGTTCCGCGCACAATCGAGTCGTCGATTAGAACAATGCGCTTGCCGCTAACCACGCTGCGCACGGGCGAGAGTTTCATTTTCACGCCGCGGTCGCGCAACTCCTGCGTGGGCTGAATGAACGTCCGCGCAACGTATTTGCTCTTAAGCAGCCCCATTTCGTAAGGGATTCCGCTCGCCTCGGCATAACCGATGGCGGCGCTCAGACTCGAATCGGGCACGCCCACCACAATGTCCGCCTCAACGGGATGCTCCTTGTAGAGCAGTTTGCCCGAATTTTTGCGGTACGCGTGGACGTTACAGCCCTCGATGTCGCTGTCGGGGCGGGCAAAATAGATGTACTCCATTGCGCACATATTGTGGTGACATTCAGCGGTATATCGGTTCGAGCGCAAGCCGTGATGGTCGATGGCGAGCACCTCGCCAGGCTCAACGTCGCGCAGAAATTCCGCCCCGACGGCGTCGAAAGCGCACGTCTCGCTCGCCACAATGTAGCCGTCGCCCAGGCGCCCCACCGACAGCGGATGAAAGCCGTACTTGTCGCGGCAAGCGTAGAGTCGGTTGGCGGTCATAACCACAAGCGAGAAGGCGCCCTCCAGAATGTTGAGCGCGTCGAGAATGTTGTGGATGCGGTGGTCGTCAGAGTAGTTTTTCTTGATGAGATGCGCGAAAAGTTCGCTGTCCGACGTGGTCTGAAACAGACTTCCGCGCTGCTCCTGATAGCGGCGTATCTCGTTGAAATTGACGATATTGCCATTATGAGCCAGCGCAAAATCGCCCGTATGGTGACGGAACGAGAAAGGCTGCACGTTTTCAATTCCACCCACGTTGGTTGTGGGGTAGCGCACGTGCCCGATGGCGATATTGCCCGTCAAAGTGGTGAGATTCTGTTGGTTAAAAACCTCATTCACAAGTCCTTGCCCCTTCATAATATGCATTTCGCCACTGTCGAAAGTAACAATTCCGCAACTCTGCTGCCCGCGGTGCTGAAGGCTGTGAAGCGCATAATAGGCCAGCCGCGCGGCGTCCTGCACCCCGTAAATTCCCAACACACCGCACTCGTGATGAACACCCATAAACTGTTTATTTACTGAATGACTGATTGTTTGATTAACTGAATGACAGATTTATCAAATAACCAATCAATTTGTTTACATTTTGTAATTATTACGATGCAAAATTCAATATTTTATTAGAAATATCCGCTTAAAAATATTATTTGCGTTATGAATTACGAGTTTTTATTACGAATTGGAAATACACACAGATATAGGGCCATAAAAAACATTGAAAAGTTACGAAATATTGGTAACTTTGTGAATAAATTATATGCTTATGAAAACAACATCGGTTGCGTTAGGCTCTCATTTCGAAGATTTTATACAGACCAGCATTGCGAGCGGCCGCTACAACAATGCCAGCGAAGTTGTGCGCTCGGGACTTCGTCTTCTTGAAGAACAGGAACAAAAAATTGTTGCACTCCGTTCGGCCATCAACGAAGGTTTGACAAGCGGACTTGTTGAAGATTTTGACTCGAAGGCCTTCCTTCAGGAAATGAAAGCGCGGAAATATGGCAAAGTATGACATCACACCTAAGGCCACCGACGACCTTTACCACATTTGGGAATACACCGCCGACACGTGGTCAGAGAAGCAGGCCGACGCCTACTACAACATCCTTTGTGCCGCTATGGACGAAATAGCCGCCGCGCCGCAAACAACAGGAAGACCTTACGACGAAATCATTTCAGGCATCAGAGCCTGTCACGTACGCAAACATATGGTGTTCTTCATTGTGCAAGCAAACGGCCGAACACTAATTGTCCGCATCCTTCACGAGAGAATGGATTATAGAAGGCATCTGTAGTTTAGAACACAGAAAAACAAAGTAGAACTACCATACGACAACCCTACTTTGCGGATTATTTATAACTAATACTACCGATTACGCGAATTTGATTTGTAACTATTTGTAATACGTTATTTTCCGTTTGTATATATCAATATCTGTACGCTGTCCATCGTCAGTAGGAAATATTTTAATAAGATTACTGACTGTAGTGATTTTCTGAGTAATCCAATTCCCATAACTATCGTATGTGTATGTATAAGTCGCCTTCCAGTCTAATTTATGGTTATCATTACCATCAATCATATAACACGTTTCACTAGTTTTAAGTCCTTTTTCATCCCAAGTTTTTATTTTTTGCACTCTTCCATCATTAAAAAATTCTGTTTTCTTTGCCGCTATACCCGTAGAGTAAAATTCCCTAGAAGCAGTTATGCGTTTCACTCCTCCAATATTTATGAATTTCTTATCCTTTGCCACCTTACCCGTAGAATAGAATTCACATTCTTTGGAATAAGTCACCTCCGAAATCTTGTTATTCTCCTTATAGTCAATACTTTTTGTAATGTTCCCATTTTCATCACAAAAATTTCGGTATTCTAAAATTTTATCTGTACCTACACATCTATAATGTGATACTTCTTTTGCGGTCCCATCGCTATAGTTTTTCCGATATTCCACACTAATCATTATATCATTTGTATTAAGACTCTTAATATGCTCCTCTTCTCTTATGATATACCCTTGAGCGTCTCGTATGTATTTAGTAGTTTCAACACCACCATCATAACCTTCTTTTCTTTCTTCAACAATTTTCCCGTTTCCATTATACTTATAAGTTGTAACTTCTTTATGCGAACCTCTAACAAAAGGAGAATTATTCCATTCTGTCTCTTTAACAATTTTCCCGTTTGAATTAAATTCTAAGGTTATTGAATCTTTTTGCAAATCTTCGCAATAATCACAATCGTCTAAAGTTTTGTAATGGTATTCTCGTACACTTTTCACTTTTCCTACCAAATTATAATCTTCGAGACTTTGGGCAACACAATCATTTACACTCCAAATTGCTAATGATAGAAAACACGGCAAAATATTTTTAATCAACCTTTTCATAATCAATTTGTTTAAATCTTACTTCCTCATTCCGCTCATTAACAAAACAAAATGCAGAACAAGACAAAAGTATAAAAAGCAGATTGCAAAATGAAAACCGTTATGGAAGTTTTTGTTGGCCACAAGGTTATATGGTTGTCAATAATCGGTAAAAATCACTTTCTTTGTAATAATCAACGTGAAAGATTATGGCAGAAGAACTTATACCGCACCGTGGCAATTACAAAAAACTGCTTTCATACCAAAAGGCGGATGTGATTTTCTGCCTCACCTACCATTTTGTGAAAAACTACCTTCAGCGTGGCGACCGCACCTGCGACCAGATGATTCAGGCCGCACGGTCGGGCAAGCAGAACATAATTGAAGGCTGCGCCGCCAGCACCACCAGTGCCAAAACCGAGATTAAACTAGTGAATGTGGCAAAGGCGAGTTTGCAGGAACTGCTTGAAGATTACGAAGATTACCTGAAAACACGCCAGCACAGACAATGGGAAGAAGACTCCGTTGAATTACAGGCAATGCGCGAATTGGGGCGCCAGCACAACGATGCCGATTATTTTATGGAATTAGCCAAAACTCGCCCGCCCGAAGTTATAGCCAATATGTGCATTGTGCTTATCAAACAAGCAGACTATTTGCTTTTCAGGCAGTTGCAGCGATTATCGAAAGATTTTCTGCAGAACGGCGGATTCACCGAGCGAATGTACCGTCTTCGGTCAGACAAGCGCAAGAAGTAGGTGGCCGTCGTCGTAAGCCCACGACCTTAATGACCTTAAGGTCTTTAAAGACTTTAAGGACACTAAAGGCAAGGAAGATGAAGTGAAAGAAAGTCCTCTCCTAATACTCCCCCCAATGCCTGATTCCCAGCCCCTCAATGCCAATCTTGCAGACCGACCAGATGTAGGCGCTTGCAAGGCGGGCGTTGGTGATGAGCGGGATGTTGTGGTCAACGGCGGCGCGACGGATTTTGTGACCGTTCTCCAACTCGCGCTGCGTGTGGTTTTTCGGGATATTGATAACTAAATCAATCTTTTGCGCCGCAATACAGTCGAGCACGTTCGGCTTTTTCTCCGAGTCGGGCCAGTGAACCACCTCCGCCTCAATGCCGTTGTCAGCCATAAACGCAGCCGTACCGCTTGTGGCGTATAGTTTGTAGCCCTTCTCCTTCAGCATTCGCGAAGCCTCCAGCAGTTCAACCTTCGACTTCGACGTTCCCGACGAGATGAGCACTCCCTTGTCGGGCGACGGAATGCGGTGCCCAACCGAGAGCATACTCTTCAGCAGCGCCTCGTGATAGTTGTCACCGATGCAGGCCGCCTCGCCCGTCGAAGCCATATCCACGCCCAGAACAGGGTCGGCTTTGAGCAGACGCGCAAACGAGAATTGCGACGACTTAACTCCCACATAATCAATGTCGGCGAACGTTTTACCGTAAGGCTCAACCTCTTTGCCGAGCATAATCTCCGTGGCCATTCCGATGAAGTTGAATTTGGTGATTTTCGACACAAACGGGAAACTCCGCGACGCCCGCAGGTTGCACTCAATCACGCGCAGCGCGTTGTCTTTGGCCAAAAATTGGATATTGAACGGCCCCGAGATGTTCAGAGCCTGCGCTATCTGTTTGGAAATGTTTTTGATACGACGGACCGTCTCGTAGTAGAGTTTCTGCGCGGGGAAGACCACCGTGGCGTCGCCCGAGTGAACGCCCGCATACTCAATATGCTCGCTGATGGCGTAGCATTTGATGATGCCGTTCTGCGCAACTGCGTCAATTTCAACCTCTTTGGCGTGCTGCAGAAACTCCGTGACAACCACAGGATGCTCCTGACTCACCACCGCCGCGTTGTGCAGGGCGTTCTCCAGTTCGTCGCGGCTCGAAACCACGCGCATTGCCGCACCCGACAGCACATACGACGGGCGGATGAGTACGGGCAGCCCAACCTCGTCAACAAAACTGTAGATGTCGTTGATGCTCGAAAGTTCCTTCCAGCGTGGTTGGTCGATGCCGAGCGAGTCGCACATTGCCGAAAATTTCTGACGGTCCTCGGCCATATCAATCGATTTTGCCGATGTTCCAAGAATGTTAATACCTTGACTGTCAAGTAAAAGCGCAAGGTTATTTGGAATCTGTCCGCCAGTTGAGACGATGACGCCCTTAGGCTGTTCCAGACTGCAGATGTCGAGCACGCGCTCCAGCGTCAACTCGTCGAAGAACAGGCGGTCGCACACGTCGTAGTCGGTGCTGACGGTTTCGGGGTTGTAATTTATCATAATGGCGCGGTAGCCCATTTCCTGAATCTTCTTCACGGCCGCCACTCCGCACCAGTCGAACTCAACCGACGAGCCGATGCGGTAAGCGCCTGACCCCAAGACAATTACCGAGCGTCCGTCGCGCTCGAAACTGATGTCGTTCTCCGCGCCGTTGTAGGTCAGATACAAGTAGTTGGTCTGCGCAGGATATTCGCCCGCGAGCGTATCTATCTGTTTAACAATAGGTTTGATACCCAATTTCAAACGATACTCGCGCACCTCGATGCCCTTTGCGTGAGCGTCTAACTTGCTGTCTTTCAATACGATTTTACCAATCTGATAATCGCTGTAGCCCATTTGCTTTGCCTCGCGCATAAGTTCGGCGCTTATCTCGCTGATTGAGTTGCATTTGGCCAGTTCCAATTTCAGTCGGTGGATGTTCTCCAACCGAGCCAGGAACCACTTGTCGATTTTGGTCATATCGTGCAGACGCTCAACCGAATAGCCGCGGTCGAAGGCAATCTCGATGGCGGCCACGCGTTTGTCGGTAGGATTGTTCAGTTCAAAATCAAGGTCGGGAATGTTGATGGTGTTGCCCACAAAGCCGTGCATTCCTTGTCCCACCATACGCAGGCCCTTCTGAATGGCCTCCTCAAAGGTGCGGCCGATAGACATAACCTCGCCCACCGACTTCATTGACGAGCCGATTAACTTACTGACTCCCTCGAACTTACCAAGGTCCCAGCGCGGAATCTTGCAGACAACGTAGTCGAGCGCAGGCTCAAAACAGGCCGAAGTAACTTTGGTGACGGCGTTCGGAATCTCGTCCAAGCCGTAGCCCAGGCCCAGTTTGGCGGCCACGGCGGCCAGCGGATAGCCCGTCGCCTTCGAC
>JAEEGK010024606.1_pt1 | contig 12459 bp, 11 predicted proteins | sample 8958771 | NCBI WGS metagenome assembly JAEEGK01 (sample SAMN16246547, study PRJNA631951) | gut metagenome | biome: gut microbiome; feature: rumen; material: SC-attached | host: Bos | place: Iran: Karaj | collected 2018-10 | reverse complement strand
GATTGCGTAGGTGATTTGTTCATAGTTCCCACCCATAAGATAGGTGAGGCCGCAGGCCGAGCCGGTGGCGGCCACCACACAGCCGCACAACGGTGAAAGCCGTCCGAAGCTCTGTTTGATGTATATTACGGTCAGGTGGCTTAGCACCAGGGCGCGGATGAGCAGCTCTTTCCTGATTTTCTTGCGGTGTGCGTAGACCCAAATGGGTAATGTGGCGACAATGCCCTGATTGCCGCTGCCGGAATTGCTCATGACCGGAATCTGTGCTCCGGCCATGCGGGCATCGCAAGCGGCGGAGGTGAATGCAATAATTTTGGCATACAGGCTTTTCCCGAAATATTCCCTCCGATGCAGCCCCTGGATAGTTTTACCCAATTCATGTCCGTAATGCCCTTTCAGCGCGGTTTCCGCCGCCTTTTTGTTCAGGTTGGCGGTTTGCATGATGAACTGCAGGTCGCTGATCGGTGTGGTCATTGAAAAGTCATACACCTGCCGGAAGGTCAGGCTGACAGTCTCCTTTTCCGGTTCGTCCTGAACCTCAGTGTTATCTTCAAGCAGCACTTTCCCGTTTTTGGATATATGGCTGAAATGGGTGTGCATGCCGCTTATCACCACCTTGACGCTCTCCTCATCCTTGCAGCAGATCACCTCAATGTAAAGCTTGTGCGGCGCGTCCGGTTTGTGCAGGATGCGGATATGCTTCTCATCCACATATTTTTTTGCCTTGGCAACTGACTCCGGTCTGGTATCTTTCAGAACCTCCAGCTGGTATTCGGATTTGCCGATAAGCACTCCTAACGCCACGGCGATAGGCAGTCCGTACATGCCGGTGCCGGGAATTCCGACCCCCATGGTGTTTTTCAGCATGTTGGTGCTCAGGTTGACAAAAATCTTGTCGGGTACCGTTCCAAGCATCTCCTTTGCCTTTGCTGCCGCCAGCGCTACAGCAACCGGCTCCGTGCAACCTATTGCCGGCACCACCTCCTGCCGGATAAGCCGGATGATCTGTGATTGTTCTTGTGATGTCATGATGGTTGTGTGTCAGTAATTACTTTTCCGTTGGTTTCATATTCCCGTGCGCGTGTGATGCGGACCTGATAGAACTTCCCGATTTCGCAGCGGTTGGCCTGCTGGCGGAGAATCACACTGTTGTCCACTTCAGGCGAATCATATTGTGTGCGGCCTATGTAATAGCCGGCTTCTTTGCTGTCGATGAGCACCTCAAATGTTTTTCCAAGCATTTCCCTGTTTTTTTCGAGGGAGATTTCCTGCTGCAGAAACATGATTTCATCTTTCCGCCGATCCTTTTCCAAATGGGAAATACTGTCTTTCAGTTCATAGTCCTTTGTGTTTTCTTCGTGTGAATAGGTAAAGACCCCCAGGCGGTCAAACCGCATTTCCTCCACAAAGGAGTGGAGCTTTTCAAATTTCTTCCGGGTCTCTCCGGGAAAACCGACCATCAGTGTGGTGCGCAGGGCAATGTCCGGCACACGGGTGCGGATGGTTTCCAGCAATTGTCGGATCTCCTTTTCCGTTATGTTCCGGTTCATCCGTTTCAATATGTCATCATCGATGTGCTGGATGGGGATGTCCAGATAATGGCATATCTGCGGATGGTCGCGCATGACATCCAGCACCTCCGTCGGGAAATGGTTGGGATAGGTGTAATGCAGCCTGATCCAGTGCAGTTGCGGAATGCATGCCAGCCCTTCCAGCAGTCTGGCCAGTTCACGACTTTGGTAGAGGTCGATGCCGTAGGAGGTAAGGTCCTGTGCCACTAATATAAGTTCCCTGACCCCTTTGTCCGCCAGCAGGCGTGCCTCCTCCAACAGCTGTTCTGCCGGTTTGGAGCGGTGCCGGCCACGAATGAGCGGAATGGCGCAATATGCGCAGCCATGGTTGCATCCTTCGGAAATTTTCAGGTAGGCGTAGTGGGATGGGGTGCTCAGAATCCGCCGGTTAAGCAGTTCCGGCCTCTTTTTCGCCCGCAGGTGATGAAGTATCTGTTCCATGGCATCGGTTCCGAACCAGGCGTCCACTTCGGGTATTTCGCTGCGCAAATCCTCCTGGTAGCGTTGCGAGAGGCAGCCGAAGACAATCAGCTGGCGGATTTCCCCGCTTTGTTTCCCTTTTACGCAATCCAGGATGACTTCAATTGATTCCTCCTTCGCATCGTTGATGAATCCGCATGTGTTGATGATGGTGATGGGATGCGGCATATGGTCATCCAGATGCACCGTGTAGCCTGCCGCCTGCAATTGGGCGGCCAGCCGTTCGGAGTCCACCCTGTTCTTGTCACATCCGAGAGTCAGGATGTTCACATGCTCTTCCATTTCCGGAAGCGGTTGGAGTGGTTTCGGGGCACGAAGCACAAATTGGTTCAGTATTGCCATGCGGGTGGGTGGTTCTTATTTGGTCCCTTTTTTGGATTCGGAGCTTTTCAGTCCGTTCTTGTATACCACCTGGTGAATGACCTGCCCTTTGTCGTAGTAGTTCCAGGTGCCGCTTTTCGCAGCTTTTTTGTAACTGCCTTCCGCCAGTTTTTCCCCCTGGTTGTCATATTCCACCCATTTGCCGTCCGGAAGATCCTCCTTGAACGATTGTGTGCGCACCAGATTTCCGCGCTGGCCGTAGTAGCTCCAGGTCCCGTCTTTCTTTCCGAATTTGTAGTTTCCTGTCTCCAACGGGTTTCCGTTTTGTGAAAAGAATTCCCATTTGCCGCTGCGCAACCCCTTCTTGAAAACGCCACGTTGGTTCACCACCCCGTTTTCCCAATAGTACACGTAGTCGCCGTGCTTCTGGTCGTTGGCGTAGCTGGCGGTGTAGCGCAGGTTGCCGTTTTCATGCCATCCGGTCCAGTCCCCGCTCATTTCCCCTTCACTGAAAAAGCCTTGGTTTTCCTTGCGTCCGTTGGCGTACCATGACATCCATAATCCATGCTCCTTATCATTTTGGAATTTGCCTTCCCGTTGTTTTTTCCCGTCTTCAAACCAGGCAGTCCATAATCCTTCCCGCTTGCCGTTGGTGAAGGAGCCCTCCTTCCATTTTTCGCCGGTTTCGTAGTAGTAGATCCAGCGGCCCTCCTGCAGCCCCTTATTGAATTTGCCGGTGCTGCCCAGCTGGCCATTGGCGTAGTAGAAATTCCATGTGCTGTCCTGCAACCCCTCCTTGGAGTAGCCCTGCATCTCGATTTTCCCGTTTCCGTACCACCAGATTCCCAGTCCGATCAGCGCGTTGTTAACATAGTTTCCTTCGAACATCTTGATGCCGTTGTCGTAAAACTCTTCACATTTTCCGTTTAGCGAGTCATGCAGGTAGCTGCATGACTTGCTGATTTTTCCGTTGGGATGGTAGAATGTCCAGCGGCCTTCGCGGAGGTCGTTGGTCACTGTTCCTTCACATTCCGGTCCGCCGTTTTTGTAGAAGCTCTGGAAACGGCCGCTTTGGTAGTCCATAGTTGTGGCTGGGGAGCCGTTGTAATGCCATGAACGCCATACACCGGTTTTCACTCCTTGTCGGTAGGTGCCTTCACTGGATTTGTTGCCGTTGGCGTGGTAATATGTCCATACGCTGTCCGGTTCACCGTTGACCAGTTTTCCTTCCTGTTTCTTTTTGCCGTTTTCCCAATAGTCAATCTGGTATTGGGAGAAGGCGGGCAGGCAGCAGAAGCAGAGTGCTGCGAAGAAAATAACATGTTGTTTCATCGTACCAAATATTTGCATTTTCGCGAAGCAAAATTAAACAAAAACAAAATACGTTTTACAGAAGCGTTTTATTTTTTTTCACCATCTTTTTTTCAAAAAATGGGGCCGTTTGCATTCCGGTCCTGTTAATATCAAGTTGAAAAGTATTTGTTGTAATTTGGCAGGGCATATCATGTTTTGTTTTACTTTTGCATTGAATTCAGGTTCCGTCAGGATTAATAGGGAATCCTGTGAAAATCAGGAGCTATTCCCGTAGCTGTAAGTCCCGGAACAGATTTTCGCCACAAGTCACTGACGCGTGTGTGTCGGGAAGACGGCGAAAATTGGGACAAGCCAGAAGACCTGCCTGCATTCGCAATTTCGCAGCTTTCGGGATAAAAGTACTGCAAAGGTTCCTATGATATCCTTTTCCCGTGAGTCGTATGTTTAACTGTTTAAAAAACAAGTATGATTGACGATTTGTTCATTATCAAGCGCAATGGGAAAAGGGAACCCTTTTCCATGGAGAAAATCCGTAATGCGGTGACCAAGGCCTTTGTGGCCAACGGTTCCTTCCCCTCGCAGGAGGCGATGACCAACATTCTGGGCCGTCTCGACATCTATGACGGGATTTCGGTGGAGGAGATCCAGAATCAGGTGGAGAAGGCCCTGATGGCCGAGCGGTACTACGAGGTGGCGAAGGGCTACATCCTTTACCGGCAGAAGCATTATGAGGACCGTGAGGTGAAGGAGAAGGTCGATTTTCTGATCAACTACTGCAATGCGAAGAATGCGGCGACCGGCAGCAAGTACGATGCAAACGCCAATGTGGAGAAGAAGAACATCGCCACACTGATAGGCGAGCTGCCGAAGTCCAGCTTTATCCGGCTGAACCGCAGGATGCTGAGCGACCGTATCAAGGATATGTATGGGAAGGAGCTGGCGGACAAGTATCTCCATCTGCTGAACAACCATTTCATCTATAAGAACGATGAGACCAGCATGGCCAACTATTGCGCCAGCATTACCATGTATCCGTGGCTGCTGGCCGGTACAAAGGGCATTGGGGGCAACGCCACGCAGCCGACCAACCTCAAATCGTTCTGCGGAGGTTTCATCAACATGGTGTTCATGGTCTCCAGCATGTTGAGCGGTGCCTGCGCCACACCGGAGTTCCTGATGTATCTGAACTATTTCATCGGGCAGGAATACGGCACGGACTATTACAAGAATCCGGAACGCATTGTGGATCTGTCTGTCAAGCAGAGAACGGTTGATAAAATGATTACGGACTGTTTCGAGCAGGTGGTCTATTCCATCAACCAGCCATGCGGCGCACGGAACTACCAGTCCGTCTTCTGGAACATATCCTATTATGACAGCTATTATTTCCAGTCCCTCTTTTCGGAGTTCCGCTTTCCGGACGGCAGCCGGCCTGACTGGGATTCGCTGAACTGGCTGCAGAAACGCTTCATGCGCTGGTTCAACCGTGAACGGACCAAATCGGTGCTGACCTTCCCCGTGGAGACAATGGCGCTTCTTTCCAAGGACGGGGACATTCTGGACGCGGAGTATGCCGATTTCACGGCAGAGATGTATGCCGAAGGACATTCCTTTTTCACCTATGTAAGCGACAATGCCGATTCGTTGAGCAGCTGCTGCCGGTTGAGGAACGAGATTCAGGACAACGGTTTCAGCTATACGCTGGGTGCCGGCGGCGTCTCCACCGGATCGAAGAGCGTGCTCACCATCAACCTGAACCGCTGCATCCAATATGCGCACAAGCAGGATGTTCCATATCTCCAGTTCCTGGAGGGGATTGTGGATCTGGTGCACAAGGTGCAGATTGCCTACAACGAGAACCTCAAATATTTGAACGAAAAGGGAATGCTCCCGCTGTTCGATGCCGGTTACATCGCCATGTCGCGGCAGTACCTGACGGTGGGCATCAACGGGTTGGTTGAGGCTGCGGAATATCTGGGCATCCCCATCAACGACAACGAACGTTACCGGAAGTTTGTGGAGGAGGTTCTTGGTCTGATTGAACGCTACAACATCCGCTACCGGAAAAAGGATCTGCTCTTCAACTGCGAGATGATTCCTGCCGAGAATGTGGGTGTCAAGCATGCCAAGTGGGACAGGGAGGACGGCTACCAGGTGAACCGCGATTGCTACAACAGCTATTTCTACATTGTTGAGGACGATTCGCTGAATGTGCTCGACAAGTTCCGGCTGCATGGCCGCCATTATGTGCAGCACCTGACCGGCGGTTCCGCGCTGCACATGAATCTGGAGGAGCATCTGAGCAAAAGCCAGTACCGGCAGCTGCTCCGTGTGGCCGCCATGGAGGGATGCAACTATTTTACCTTCAATATTCCCAATACCATCTGCAACGATTGCGGCCACATAGACAAACGCTATCTGAAGGAATGCCCGCAGTGCCACAGCACCCATGTCGATTACCTGACCCGTGTAATCGGATACATGAAGCGGGTGACCAATTTCTCCGAGGCACGGCAGAAGGAGGCCCATCGCCGTTACTATTCCAAGGTTACGGATGAAGTATTATAATTATGATATTGTCTTTCAGGAAATTCCTGACGAGGTGACGTTGGCGGTCAACATCACCAACTGCCCGAACCGTTGTCAGGGATGTCACAGCCCCCATCTTTGGGAGGATACCGGCGTGCCGCTGACGGAGGCGGAGATCGACCGTCTGATGGCGCGTTACGGGACGCAGATAACCTGTTTCTGCTTTATGGGCGGCGACGGGCAGATGGCGGAGCTGGAGCGGCTGGCTGCACACCTGCGCCAACACTATCGTGTGAAAACGGCCTGGTATTCCGGACAGTATGATTTTCCGAAGCGGCTTGAACTGTTCGATTTCGTAAAGACAGGCCCCTATCTCCGCGAGCGTGGAGGGCTGAAATCGCCCGGCACCAACCAGCATCTGTACAGGATTGAGGGTGCGGAGCGGAAAAAAATTATGCGTTTCGCGTGAAATTGTTGGGGGATTTCAACTATCTTTGCAGCGTTTTTTAAAGCGTAATGAAGATGGATCTGATATTTGCCACCCATAACCGGCACAAAGTCTCCGAAGTGCAGGCGATGCTGCCTGCCGGTATCCATGTCCGCTCCCTTTCGGATTTGGGATGTGATGAGGATATTCCCGAAACCGCCGACACGCTGCAGGGCAATGCGCTGCAGAAGGCGCAATTTGTGCATGAGCGTTATCATTGCAACTGTTTCGCCGATGATACCGGTTTGGAAATCGATGCGTTGGACGGCCGTCCGGGAGTATATTCGGCACGATATGCCGGGGAGGGGTGCAGTTTTGACGACAATGTCCGCAAGGTGTTGGCGGAGCTGGAGAATGTCCCTTTGAAACAGCGCACGGCCCGTTTCCGCACGGTCGTCGCCCTGGTATTGGATGGGCGCACCTACTTTTTTGAGGGCAAGGTTGAGGGACTTATGACACTGGAACGCCACGGCGTGGAGGGTTTCGGGTATGACCCCATTTTCCTGCCCGAAGGGTATGGCCAGACCTTTGCCGAAATGGATGCTTCGGAGAAAAACCGTATCAGCCACCGAGGAAGAGCAATGGCCAAAATGGTAGGATTTCTTGAGCGTCTATGATGTACCGGACGAAAGGCATCGTGCTGCACAAAACGCCCATTGCCGACAACAAGGCGGTTTTCCATGTCTATACCACGGCTGAGGGGATGCGCTCCTTCCTGACCTATACCTCGCTAAAAAGGGAGAAGAGGGGCCAATGGATGAAGATGCAGCCGCTGGCGGTGGTGGATCTGAAGGCGGAACGCTGCCGGAACGGGACAATGGACTACCTGAAGTCGGTGGAGTTGGAGCATGCGCCAGGCATGCGCTCCTTCGATTACCTGAAATCCGCTGTCCGGATGTTCCTGAACGAGGCTCTGTACAGGATTCTGCAGTCGGCGCCTCCCGATGCGGAGCTGTTCGATTATGTGGAGGAATCGCTGCGGCGTTTTGAGGAGAAGCCTTTTGTTCCCGATTTCCATCTGCGATTCCTATGGCGCATGACCCATTATCTGGGTTGCACCCCTGTAAACAACTATTCGGAGGATACACCTTTTTTCAATGTGGAGACGGCGCGGTTCATGCCGGTGAAGAGTGATGCGGAGGCTGCGCTTTCCGCCTGGATTCCCCGCTGGACGGAGGATTTGCGTTTCCCGGATACGGCTGCGGAGGTGCTTCCGGCCCCGTTCCGCGCCCCGATGCTTGAGTGCCTGCTGTCCTATTATTCCCGCCATGTCACGACGGCGGTTTCCGGCATCCAGTCGCACAAGGTGCTGAAGGAGGTGCTGCGGTGAAAATTGATCTGTCATCCTTTTTTAGTGTCAGAACGCGCAATAATGTATGAAGGGTTACGTTATTTTCAATGGATTTTTAACCAACTTAAAACCAAAACATATAAATGAATCGCAAGGAAATTGTAAAAAAAGCGGGAGAGGTCATACGCTCCATTGAGCCGGATGCGGAAATCATCTTGTTCGGCAGCGAGGCACGCGGCGATGCTCGACCTGACAGCGACATTGACCTGCTTGTTCTGTTATCCGGGGACAAAATGTCCTTGGACAGGGAATCGGAGGTTTGCGGTTTGTTGTTTTTACTTGAAGGACAGACGGGTGTCAGCATCAGCCCCAAAATTTATTTGAAGAAGCTTTGGAAAAACCGTCCGTATGTCACACCATTTTATTCAAATGTAATGAGGGAAGGGATTGCTATATGACACAGCAATGGGATAATGAGAGCAAAGAGGCTTTGATAGCCTATCGTCAGAGTCGTGCAGACGAAACCATGCAGGAAGCCGAATTGATGTACAATGAGGGGCTTTATCACGGTGCTGTAAACAGATTATATTATGCATGTTTTTATGTGACAACAGCCCTTCTTTTGAAACACGGAATACAAGCGAATACCCATGCGGGAGTCAAAACGATGTTTGCATTACATTTTGTCTCCAAAGGATTGGTGCCATACGAAACAGGCAAGGTGTTGTCTGTTCTTTTTGAGAAACGGCAGACAGGTGATTATGATGATTTTGTAATATGCAATCAGCAGGATACGAATAATTTGATGCAACAGGCCAAAGCATTTGTTGCACAAATAAAGATATTGATAAATAAGTAACAATTAACCAATTTAATACCAAAACATATAAATGAATGGTAATACAGTACACCCGGATTTTATGCCATACCTCCCGAATGTCATCCGGATTTTGAAGGAGCATCGGGTGAAAACAGCCTATCTTTTCGGCTCGGTGTTGACCGACCGTTTCAACAGGGAGAGCGATGTGGATATTCTGGTGCAATACGAGCCTTTTGATAATCCGTTGGCGTTCGGTGACAACATTTGGGATTTGCGGTTTGCATTGGAGGATAATTTAGAAAGGGATGTTGACCTTGTTAATGAGGATGTTTTGAAGAACCCCTACTTTATTCAGGAACTCAATGCGACAAAATTTAGGATTTATGGATAAGCGGATATTTGGAATATCATTGTCAACAACTTGCCATTATTGGAAAAGGAAATAGTCTCGTTGTTGCCAGAGTCAGAACAATAGAAGGATTTTTAACTAACTTAAAACCAAAACATATAGAACATAACTAACAGATAATTTGACATATTAGCAAAAAGCGTTTTCGCTCTAACTTGCTCACTTGAAGTTCCACAAACAAGTCCTGACAATGTTACGGGGTAAGCGCTCACGAGAAATCGTGGGCTTTACTTATTTGTCAGGCAGGTCGTGGAACACCTAAGTGGGCATAAGCAAAGTTCCACGATTTTTTTATGCCTGACAACGAAAACACAAAACAGATTAAAAGCCGCCAGAGGGTGGCTGACCATGGCGAGGTGTTCACCAATCCGCGCGAGGTGAATGCCATGCTCGACTTAGTGCGCGACGAGTCGTTCCGGCTCGACAGCCGTTTTCTTGAGCCCGCCTGCGGCGACGGCAATTTCCTTATCGAAATTTTGCGCCGTAAACTTTCCCTTTTGCATGACATTAAATCTCAAATGGAATGGGAGTTTAAGAGCCTGATTGCCGTAGGCTCCTGTTATGGCATTGACATTCTTCCCGACAATGCCGAAGCTTGCCGTGAACGGCTGTTCTCCGAAGTAATCAGACAAGCCGGAAAAAAGAACTACACTTGCGGTTACGAGAAGAGTCTACGATATATGCTGAAAAAGAATATTATCTGCGGCGATGCGCTGACTTATCGCACAATTGAAGACAAATTGATAGTTTTCTGTGAGTGGACACCCATTGCCGGCAGCATGCAGTTCTCACGGCGTGACTTCCAGTTTGATTTTCTGGTTACACAAAGTCACCAATACAGCCTTTTTGACGAACAGGGTGAGGCGTGTAGTTTTGACGAACCCGTACGCAGTTATCCACCATTGCATTACACCCAACTTTATCGATATGAAGAACAAATATAGCCCCGATATTCTCAATTGCTTGGCAAATCTGAGCAGTGACGAGGTTTTCACCTCGCCGGAGTTGGCCAACCGTATGCTTGACCTGCTACCGCAAGAGTTGTTCCGTTCCAGCAAGACGCGCTTTCTCGACCCATGCAGCAAAAGCGGTGTTTTCCTGCGCGAAATTGCCAAACGGTTGTTGGCAGGGCTGGAAGAGCAGATTCCCGACTTGCAACAGCGCATTGATCATATTATGACCCAGCAGGTCTTCGGCATTGCCTGCACTGACCTCACTGCCGAGATGAGCCGCCGCACACTTTATTGTTCCAAGCAAGCTAATGGCGAGTATAGTGTTGCCACATGTTTCGATGATGTACAAGGCAGCCTGCGCTACATGCGATGCCAACACACTTGGGAGAACGGCAAGTGCAAAAATTGTGGTGCCAACCGCGCTCAATACGACCGCGTAGAAACCATCGAGACCTACGCTTATCCATTCATTCACAAAAATATAAACGAAATCTTCAAGAATATGCAATTTGATGTCATTATAGGGAATCCGCCGTACCAGATGAGCAAAGCAACAGAGAATTCAACAAGCAGTAATGGGGCTTTCGCGTCTGCAATATACCCTTTGTTTATTGAGCAGGCAAACAAATTAAATCCGCAGTATCTCATAATGATTACACCTAGTAGATGGATGACCAGGACAGGACAAGGAATATCTGATGAATGGGTTGACAAAATGATAGGCTGCAATCATTTTGTAGAGATTCATGATTATGTCGATTCTACAGAATGCTTTGCTGGTGTTGACATAATGGGTGGTGTTAGCTATTTTTTATATGCATCAAAATACACGGGTAAATGTAAATTTGTAAGTCATTATAAAGGTGACAGAGTTGAAATTATAGATTATTTGGATTCATATAATTCAGGTATCATAATTAGAGATTCAAGTGCTAGAAACATTGTCGATAAAATAGTGAAAAAAGAAGGGAGATATTATAATGAAAGGTCATTTTCTTCATTAGTTGGCCCATCACACTTTTATGACAAGTCTGGCCAACTAAACACAAGTTGGCGTGGGTATGTTGTAAAAAAAGACAAAGAACACAACGTGAAATACTATTTGAACAAACGAATCGAATCATCTGGATATGCGTGGATTAAGGAGGCGAATATTCCAAAAAACAAACACACAATAATTCGACATAAGGTATTTATTCCTAAAGCAAATGGCAGTTTTGGTGAAGATGCACCGATTTTGGGAGTGCCTTTTTATGGAGAACCTGGAAGTGTTTGCTCTCAAACCTATTTATACATAGGCAATTATCGTACTGGAGATGTCGATTTATCAGAGAATGAATGTAAAAATATTATCTCGTACATAAAAACAAAGTTTTTCAGATACATGGTTTCTATCAAAAAAAATACGCAAGACGCTCCCACTGCAGTCTATCAATTCGTCCCTCTCCAAGACTTCTCCCACCCATGGACAGACGAGATGCTATACAAGAAATATGATTTGGATAAAGATGAAATTGCTTTTATCGAGAGCATGATTCGCCCAATGGAATAACTAAAGAAACAGAATTATGCAAACAATAGACCAAATCCTTCCAAAGAGTCAGCGCGCCATACCTAAAATCTACATGTACGACGACACGTCGTTCCCAGGATGGATAAAGATAGGGCAAACCACTCGCGCCGATGTGCGGAAGCGCATTGATGAGCAACATCCCATTACCGAACCACACAAAACCTACCACCTTCTGTGGCACGACAACGCCTTTTATGCCGATGGCAGCGGCGAGAGTTTCAGCGATCATGACCTGCACGAGTGCTTGCGCCGTATGGGCAAAGAACTCATCGGTGAGTGGTGCCGCTGCTCGCTGCGCGAAGCACAGGCGGCCTACGTAGCAGTACGCAACCGCGACACACAAATAGAAACAGTGCGCGACCTCGACTATACCATGCGCGACGAACAAGAGCAGGCGGTAAGACAAACAGCAGACTACTTTGCTAAAATGGATAAGGAAGAGCCTAATCGTTCAAGCCATTATCTTTGGAATGCCAAGATGCGCTTCGGCAAGACCTTTGCCACCTACCAACTTGCCAAGCGCATGGGGGCAAAACGGGTTCTGGTGCTCACCTTCAAGCCTGCCGTGGAGGACTCTTGGCGTGACGACCTGCTTCGCCACCGTGATTTCGAGGGATGGAGATACTACAGCAGTCGCATGGATGAAGAACTTCCTTCACTATCCTCCCCGAAACCGTTGGTGGTTTTTGGTTCGTTCCAAGATTACCTTGG
>JAEEGK010024603.1_pt1 | contig 12460 bp, 12 predicted proteins | sample 8958771 | NCBI WGS metagenome assembly JAEEGK01 (sample SAMN16246547, study PRJNA631951) | gut metagenome | biome: gut microbiome; feature: rumen; material: SC-attached | host: Bos | place: Iran: Karaj | collected 2018-10 | reverse complement strand
CTTATCCGCTGGCACGCTAGCTGCCATCTTTTCGATATCTTACGTGGCCTCTTCTTCCAGGATGTCCACTACGTCATCGATGGTGATGATACCGACCATACGGGACTCGTTGTCCACAACAGGCATGGCGGTGAAACCGTATTTCTGGAAGGTTCTTGCTGCTTCCTCCTGGTCAGTCATGGTTCCGATGCTGATGACATTGGTGTTCATGATATCACCAATTATCTCATCAGGGGACATGATAAGGAGGTATCTGAGAGCAACAGTTCCTACAAGGACCTTCTGCTTGGTTACGACGTAGCATATGTTGATGGTCTCTGAATCAACGCCTTTTTTACGGATGCGCTCAATGGCATCTGCAACGGTCATGTCTTCTCTAAGGTCAACATACTCCACGGTCATGATAGATCCGGCGGAGTCCTCAGGGTACTGCAAGAGGTGATTGATATCAGCTCTTGTCTCCGGACTTGCGTTAGCAAGGATACGCTTAACAACGCTGGCAGGCATTTCTTCCAAAATGTCTGTAGCGTCATCGGCCATCAGATTCTCGATAATGTTGGATGCTTCTTTATCAGACATAGATCTGATGATGTACTGCTGTACATCAGCTTCCAGATCTGCAAAGACGTCAGCTGCCATATCCTTGGGAAGGATCCTGAACATTTTCAGGGAATCTTCCTCTTCCATCTCACTCATAGCTGCAGCGATATCTGTAGTATTCATGTCAGAGATGGTCTGGCGAAGCTTGGTATACTGTCTTGAAGACAGCAGTTCTTTAAGAATGACTGGTAGAGTCTTCTCTTCTTCTAATTCCATAGTAATCTCCTTTGTATGTGGTTTTTATTGTACTTCGACCTGGAGCAGAATCGCTGCTGCATATATGCGTATCTGACTTCATAAAAACCACCACCTTTCATTAGGAGATTTGTGCGCCACTGCGCTACCTCTCTTACTTTAGCACAATTCAAAAAAGCATTACAACCCTAAATATATCTGAGAAATAAAATTTCTAAAGTAACTATTAAATAATGTAATTTTCTTTGCTTTTTGCGAAAGCCTATTCGTATAATGGGTTGTGAATTGATAATGAGAAGACGTGATCATTATTTTTCGAGGAGGAAAAGAAATATGAAAAAGACTATCGCAATGATGATGACAGGGCTTATGGTTCTTTCACTTTCAGCTTGTGGAAGCGGCGCTACCTCAAAGGAAGCTAATGCAACTGAGACTTCAACAGAAGTAGCTGCAGAGGCTACAACAGAACAAACAGTAGGTCTTGCCAATCCCTGGAGAGAAGCAACAGAAGAAGAGTGCAATCAGCTTGCAGGAAATGGCTTTAGTGCTCCGGATGGTGCATCCAATGTAAAGTGGAGCATCATGGATACTGGTGAAGAGTACAGAGAGCTAGTTCAGATGTGCTTTGATCTTGATGGCCGTAGTTTTACAGCAAGACAGCAGAATACAGGTGATGAGCCGCAGGATATTTCAGGAATGTTTTATGAATGGGTAGCAGAAGAAGATGTTACCCTTGCAAACTGGGCCGGAGGCAACATGAAGGGCATGGTGAAGCGCTTTATCGGCGATGACAGGTACATTGATGTATGTACCTGGTATGATGTGGAAACAGGTGCATCTTACTCACTTAGCACTGAGGATAAGGACCTTGACGGGTTTGATATTCAGGCAGTTGCAGAAGCAATTTATGACCCCGATAAGCAGTTTGGTGCAAATGCACCTGAAGATGCGGACGAACTGATGGAACATGAAAGATATGTTGACATCGAAGGGTGTGACACATTTACTCAGATTGTTGATAAGCTTCCTGCAGGATACGGATATACCAACGCAACAATAGGAGATACAGATGTTCTTTTAGTTACTGATCAGACCTTCGACGACCTTGATGGACACAATGCAGCAATTGATGCAGAAGTATTTACTTATACAGAGAGTGGAACTCCACAGTATGCCGGATATATCGAGGCTGGTGGAACAGCATATCCTCTTGCTGTTAACAGTGGCAAGCTCTATGCAGGTGGAAATCACTTTATGAAGGTATATACAATGAGCTATGGATTCCCTTGCTGGGATGAGTATGCCTGGGAGGAGTTTGATACAAATGGCAATGCAACCTACCAATACCGATCAGATATTAAGAGCATTTCAGAGGTTGGAGCAGATCCTGATACGGGGGAGCTTAAGGACGATTCTGTATTACAGAGGCTGTATGATGAGTGCTTTTCAGGAGAAGTTCTTAATTTCGATGTTATAAAGTAATATGGATAAATGTTAAGAGCCATGTAAGCTATTAATAGTTTCTTACATGGCTCTTTTATTATGACTTGAAAGAACTTAGATGATGGTCTAAAATATCTTAGTTAACGAGATTAATTGTAGAAATGGAGTATTACTTATGATGCAATCACGTACACATAACTGTGGTGAGCTGCGCATGGAGAATGTCGGACAGAGTGTTACCCTGGTTGGCTGGCTTGAGAACATGCGTGAAGTTGGCAGCGGACTTGGATTCGTAGTCCTTCGTGACTTCTATGGCACAACCCAGATTGTTTTAGAGACAGAGGAGATGGTAAAACAGTTTAAGGCCATCAACAAGGAGTCAACCATATCTGTTAAGGGTGTTGTAAGAGAGCGTAGCTCTAAAAACCCTAAGCAGGCAACTGGTGACATCGAGGTTGTTCCTGAGTCTGTTGAGGTTCTTGGCAGATGTAAGCACAACGAGCTTCCTTTCGAGATAAATCACTCGAGAGAGGCTGATGAGCTTGCTCGTCTTAAGTATAGATACCTTGACCTTAGAAACCCTGAGGTTAAAAAGAATATCATCCTTAGATGCAATGTTATTGCAGCTCTTCGTCAGTCAATGATAGAGCATGGATTTTTGGAGATAACAACTCCTATCCTTACAGCTTCATCACCTGAGGGAGCAAGAGACTACCTTGTTCCTGCAAGAAAGCATCCTGGTAAGTTCTATGCCCTTCCACAGGCACCTCAGCAGTTCAAGCAGCTCCTTATGACAGCTGGCTTTGACCGCTACTTCCAGATTGCGCCTTGCTTTAGAGATGAGGATGCAAGAGGAGACAGAAGCCCTGGAGAATTCTACCAGCTGGATATGGAGATGGCATTTGCGTCTCAGGAAGATGTCTTTTCAATCTGTGAGGACGTTCTTCCTCCAATTTTTGCAAAATATGGTACATATGACCGTGCTTCAGGCTCACCTTTCATGAGGATCCCTTATCTTGAGGCTATGGAGAAATACGGATCAGACAAGCCTGATCTTAGAATTGACCTTACCGTACAGGATGTTACAGATAAGCTCTCAGATTGCGGTTTTGGACCTTTTGCAACTAAGGCTGAGGATGGAAGCGCAACAGATGTACGTATCAAGGCTGTAGTAATATCTGACTTCAAGGAGAGCCGCAAGTTCATCGACAAGACTATCGGTGATGTAGAGGTTCAGGCAGGTAACAAGGCCTACTGGTTCAGAATGGATGAAAATAACGAGCTGGTTGGAGGTATCTCCAAGTTCGTTGCTCCTATCAAGGACGACGTTGTAGCAGCTCTTTCACTTAAGGCAGGAGATCTTGTTGTTCTTTCTGCTGGTAAACTTGGTGCTGCACAGAAGACAGCTGGTGTTATCGTTAAGACCTTCGGAGCAGCTGTTCCAGGACACATGGATAAAGAGCAGTATGCGTTCTGCTGGATCGTTGACTTCCCAATGTACGAGATCGGTGAGGAGTCAGGTGAATTAGAGTTCTGCCACAACCCATTCTCAATGCCATCTGGCGGACTTGAGACACTTCTTAAGGCAGAGAGAGGCGAGATCGATCCTCTTTCAATCACTGCAGATCAGTACGACCTTGTATGTAACGGTGTTGAGCTTTCATCAGGTGCCGTTCGTAACCACGATCCTGAGATCATGATCAAGGCCTTTGAGATGGTAAGACTTGGTGAGGAAGACGTTAAGGCCAAGTTCCCTGCTATGTACAACGCCTTCACCTATGGTGCTCCGCCACACGCAGGAATCGCACCCGGTGTAGACCGTATGGTAATGCTCCTTGCAGGCGAGGATACCATCAGAGAGATCATTCCGTTCCCTATGAACAAGAATGCTCAGGACGTAATGATGGACGCTCCCGGATACGTAACAGACAAGCAGCTTGAGGAGCTCCACATCAGAACCGTAGATGTTAAAACAGAAGAATAATAACCATAAAAAGAGCGGGCAGTGTATCAGCACTGTCCGCTTATTTCTATCATGTGAGAAACATAGGTAATATCCGACAAATCCGACAGGGACAATCTGCAGGTGCTCTGGGTGTGATTCATGAACATGATATACCCGGGCCTTTTGCCTGTCTTCATATGATAGATTACCATAACCCTCAGGTCGTTCATTTTCATGAAATCGGCGATATGGGGCATTAGCTCCCGGTTCAGATTAAATCCGAACACAGCAATGGGCGAGCTGTCCGGTTTATCTTTAAGCTCATCGCAGCCTACAATTGGAGTCTCCAGTACATTGTGGTCAAAAGAAATACTGCCGTCCGGGGCGGTGTTCCTCTGCAGCCCGTAATAACTCGTTTTTCCGTCTGCATCTACCATGTGGACTTCATCTATCACATAGACACTGAGCAGCTGTTCAAGCACCTGTTTTGTATCAAAACTCTTCTCTACAATGAGCTTATCCAGCAGATCTATCATCATAGAGCTCTTTTCCTGGTTCATCATATTGCTCTGGGAAACCGTCATGACCGTCTTGTCGAAGTGCATCTTCCCATGTATGAGCGGGGAGTAAAAGACATATCGGTTTCGCCCTTTGGTCTTGGCCAGATACAGCATCTTATCCGCCAGTGTAAACATGCTCTCATAGTCAAAGGCGTCTTCAGGGAAAAGAGCTCCTCCCATCGATACGGTTACGCAGACGTTGTTACCAATATCCTGATACTTTTCTTCCACAGTCTTGCGAATATTCTTGAGGATAATTCTAAGGTCATGCTCGGTGCTGACATTTTCAAGGACCAGCATGAACTCGTCGCCGCCGATCCTTCCGACAACGCCGTTATCTCCTACAAACTCTTTTGCAATATGCGCTACATCAGTGATGATCTCATCACCCTTCATGTGGCCGAATGTGTCGTTGACAGACTTGAAGTTGTCTATGTCCATCAGGAAGAAATAGAACGGGGAATGATCCTTGGACTGCATGAGATTCATGGCGTAGTCCGTGATGGTGTTCTTATTGTAAAGCCCGGTCATCTTGTCATAGTAGCTGTCGGTGCTTCCGCTTTTCATGGTCTGGATGTCGCTGAGCTCTATCTGTATCGGCTCCTCCGGATTTTCCGGCTTGTTGATATTGGCTGCAAACCAGTCAAGGCCGCCGTTTCCGGATCTGACGCGAAAACACGTAAGATTGGTTTTGCCGTAACTTATGGCAAACATGCAGTTCTGGAGCTGCATGAAGTCAGGCGGCGGAATGATCTGACTTAAATTATGTAATTCTTTCATGCCAAGATAGCTTAAAAATGCATTGTCATTTTTTACGATATTAAGCTCATTATCTACGCATATGAGATATCTTTTAAACCGTCGCATACTACCTCCATACTAAAATTGTACCTATTTTGAATTTATCAGAAAATAAGTCTTGTTAGCAACAGATAATGATTCCAAATTAGCGAAATTTTGATAAAAGTTTTATAAATAGCCTTTTAAATTGTCGCACTTTTGTTGTGAAAGCCCTAAAAATGCAGTAAAATAGACTATGGGTCTTTATTTTTCAGAAAGGAGCGCAGAAAGCCTGATGGAAGTAAGAAATGTTTCAAAGCTTATTGGACAGTTCGCCATGGTTGGCCAGCTTGGCTTATCACTTCTGATGCCGCTTCTGATGTGTCTTTTCGCATGTTATCTGCTTGTATCCAAGTTATCCCTTCCGGTCTGGATATATATCCCCGGTTTCATATTGGGACTTGGGGCTTCTATGACAACCGCCTACAAGGTTTATCTGTCAGTTGTTCAAAAAGAAGAGAAAAAGAAAATAAAGAGAAACCCAAATGAGGTTTATTTCAGTAAGCATATATAAAACTATTTTTGGGGAGAATATATAGGTATGAAATTACAGCCGGCTGTTAAGACTGAAACGGGGAGAATTGCCATCGCGACAGGGGTAGGCGTACTTGTCATGTACGCAGTGTTCTTTTGTTTGCACATGGTCGTTCCTAATTGGGCGCCATTTGATATAAAAGTCATCCTGGGAGGAATCGGCGGATTTATAGTAGCTGTCGTTAACTTCTTATGGATGGGTATCACTGTGCAAAAAGTTGCATCCATGGATGATGAAAAGGCGGCGAGATCAACAATGGGCGTAAGCTACAGATATCGTCTGCTGCTTCAGATCTTGTGGATAATACTGGCGATCGTTGTCCCGGTATTTAATCCTGTATCGGGCATAGTTCCGCTACTTATTCCTGCATTATTTATAAAACTACGCGGTATCATTTCTGCGGGGAAAGGAGGTTGAAGGCGAAAGCATGAGTCAAAGCTTCGAAGTTGATTATGCGAAGATATACTGGACTATCAAGACCGGTATTCCGATCCTTGGAGATTTAAAGATCACCGAGACCCTCATAGTGAGCTGGATCGTAATGATCATAATCACCGGGCTGTGTATCTTCCTGACAAGAGACCTTAAGGTCGAGAACATTTCGAAAAGGCAGGCTTTTGCAGAAATGCTGGTAGAGATGGGCAACAATTTTGTCCGCAATAATACCGGAGGAAACAAGTTTGATAAACTGATACCCTTTGTATCAGCTCTTTTTGCCACTAGTGTGGTTTCAAACCTGATAAGTCTTGTGGGACTTAGAAGTCCTACAGCAGATCTGTCAACAGAAGCTGCCTGGGCGATAGTCGTGTTCATCATGATTACGTCTACAAAGATTAAGACCAACGGATTTGGCGGATATTTGAAAGGATTCACGACTCCAATTGCAGTTATGACACCATTCAATATTCTGTCTGAGTTGGCAACACCGGTTAGTATGGCGTGCCGTCATTTTGGTAATATCCTGTCGGGTGTTGTTATTGACGGACTGATCTACTGGGCTCTGGGCCTTGCATCAGCAGCGCTATTCGGACTTATACCCGGTGCCGTTGGAAAATTCCTTTCCAACATTCCTATTCTCGGAATTGGTCTTCCGGCTGTGACCGGAGTGTATTTTGACTGGTTCTCAGGATGCATGCAGGCGTTCATTTTCTGTATGCTGACCGTCATGTACATCGCCAATGCGGCTGAGGAAGGATAACAACTTAATACGTACGTAACACTAAAAAATAATAAATGCTTTAGGAGGCAAAAGAATTATGGGTGATTTTCAGATGCTGGCAAAAGGTATTGCACTTGCAGGTTGTGGAATAGGTGCAGGATGTGCACTTATCGCAGGTATTGGACCTGGTATTGGTGAAGGAACTGCTGTTTCAAAGGCTCTCGAAGCTATCGGACGTCAGCCTGAGTGTAAGGGCGATGTAACAGGAACAATGCTTCTTGGATGTGCCGTTGCTGAGACAACCGGTATCTACGGTTTCGTTACCGGACTTCTTCTTATCTTCGTTGCACCTGGTATGTTTATGAATTACCTTCAGTAATAAAAAGGAGATAAAATATGCAGACACAAGATCTAGTAACCCTTGTGCCTTGGACCTTTATCATTCAGATCATTAACCTTTTTATTCAGGTCTTTCTGATCAAGAAGTTTCTTTTCAAACCTATCAATGACATTTTGGAAAAGAGAAGAAACCTTGCTGATAAAGAGATCAAGGAAGCCAGAGAGGCTAAGACTGAAGCCGATTCCTTGAAAGAACAGTATGAGAGCAGTCTCACAAATGCTCATGCCGAAGCTGCACAGATCGTATCCGATGCTCAGAAGGAAGCCCAGAGTAAGGCTGACACACTGGTAAGGGATGCACAGGAAGAGGTAGCAGGCATTAAAGCCAGAGCGGCTGCTGATATTGAACAGGAAAAGAAAAAGGCTATCAACGAGGCCAAGGACGAGATCAGCTCCCTTGCAATGGACATTGCAGGTAAGGTTGTTGAGAAAGAGATCAACGAAGCTGATCACAAAAAACTTATTGAGGACTTTATTAACAAAGTCGGAGCATAAGATTTTTTCGAAGAAAAGAGGTAAGGAAAATGAGCAAAGCTGGAGATCTTTATGGGCAGAGCCTGTATGATCTGGCAGCGGAAGAGAACCTTACGGATGATATACTGGGCGAAATGGTGAGTGTGAGGGAGATCTTTAAAGAGAATCCCGATTACATAACACTCCTGTCGGAGCCTTCAGTCCCCAAGAAGGAAAGGCTGCAACTCGTAGACGAGTCGCTGGGAAGCAGCTTAAATACTTACCATCTGAACTTTATCAAGATACTCATAGAAAAAGGACTGCTTCGTGAGTACTCAGCTTGTTATAAGAGATTCAGAAAATCTTATAATGAGGCCCACGGCATAGCAGATGCACTGGTAACAACCGCAGTTGCTTTATCGGATGCACAGCTGTCGCAGTTAAAAGAGAAACTTGAAGGGATCAGCGGTAAGAAAGTCCTTTTGGAACAGAAAGTGGATACCGGCATCCTGGGTGGTGTCAGAGTAGACCTGGAGGGACAGCTCTTTGACGGATCAGTCAAGGGCAGGTTATCCGAGCTTCGCAAAAGAGTTGATGACATCGTCATCTAATTACATGAACTAATACATCGGAGGATGATATGGAGTTAAAACCAGAAAAAATATCCGAGGTCATTCGAAGCCAGATAAAGAATTATCAGAACGCAATCATTCAGAACGAGACGGGTACAGTTCTCACAGTCGGTGACGGTATCGCACGTGTCAGCGGTCTTTTGAACTGTATGTCCGGTGAGCTTCTTGAGTTTGAGAACGGAACATTCGGAATGGCTCAGAACCTCGAGGAAACAGTAGTTTCAGCGGTTTTGTTCGGCGAGGATGTTGGAATCAGCGAAGGACAGACCGTTAAGCGTACAGGAAGAGTCGTATCTGTTCCTGTAGGCGAGCAGATGATCGGACGTGTAGTAAATGCTATTGGACAGCCAATCGATGGCCAGGGTCCGATCGAATCATCAGAGTACAGGCCGGTTGAGTCACCTGCACCCGGTATTATCGCAAGACAGCCCGTTAAGGAGCCGCTTCAGACAGGTATCAAGGCTATCGATTCCATGATCCCTATCGGAAGAGGACAGCGTGAGCTGATCATCGGCGATAGACAGACAGGTAAGACAACAATCGCCATCGATACAATTCTTAACCAGAAGGGAAAAGACGTTATCTGTATCTATGTAGCTATAGGACAGAAGCGTTCAACCGTTACGGCACTGGTTGAAGATCTTAAGAAGGGCGGCGCTATGGACTACACCATCGTTGTAGCAGCTACAGCGTCAGAGCCAAGCCCGCTGCAGTACATTTCACCATACACAGGCTGTGCTATGGGTGAGTACTTTATGAATCAGGGTAAGCATGTGCTTTGCATCTATGATGACCTTTCAAAGCACGCGGTTGCATACCGTGCACTTTCCCTGCTTATCAGAAGACCACCGGGACGTGAAGCTTATCCCGGAGACGTATTCTACCTGCATTCAAGACTCCTTGAGAGAGCTGCTAAGCTTTCTGATGAGAACGGAGGCGGATCACTTACAGCCCTTCCTATCATCGAGACACAGGCAGGCGACGTTTCGGCATACATTCCTACAAACGTTATCTCCATCACTGATGGTCAGATATTCCTTGAGACAGAGCTCTTCCACTCAGGTATCATGCCGGCGGTTAACCCCGGTATCTCAGTATCCCGAGTTGGTGGTAACGCTCAGATCAAGGCTATGAAGAAGGTTGCCGGAACCCTGAAACTTGTTTATTCACAGTACCGTGAGCTGGCAAGCTTTGCACAGTTCGGATCCGACCTTGATGAGGATACCAAGAACCGTCTGGCTCAGGGTGAAAGAATCGTGGAAGTTCTTAAGCAGGATAAGAACAAACCGGTTCCTGTAGAGAAACAGGTTGCTATCCTCTACGCGGTTGTCAACAACATCCTGATGAAGGTTGATGTTGCAGACGTTGCAGAGTATGAGGCAGGACTTTATGATTTCCTCGATGCAGATCCTTCCGGAATCGCAGCAATGCGTGACATCCGTGAAACCGGTAAGCTCGAGGCTGAAACTGAGAATAAGTTAAAAGAGGCACTGGACGCTTATACAGACAAGTTCATTAAGCAGAAAGGCTGATAAGAGGAGGATAAGATAATGGCTGGATCAATGAAAGCTGTTAAACTCCGAATCAAGAGCGTTCAGAGCACGATGCAGATCACGAAGGCCATGCAGCTGGTTGCTGCATCCAAACTTCGTAAGGCAAAAGAGAGAGCTGATGCATCTAAGCCCTACCTTGAGACCATGCTTGGAACTCTTACAGATATAGCCAATTCAAATACGGATTTCCAGTCGCCTTTTACAAAGGCTGCGGAGAACGATAAGTGGCTGTACGTTGTAATCGCCGGAGACAGAGGTCTTGCAGGCGGATACAACTCAAACCTGTTTAAGTTCATGGAGCAGGAGACCAAGGGGAGAGATAATGTAACAGTTCTTCCCATCGGAAAAAAATCCGTAGAATACTTTAAGCACAGAAACGTACCTCTTTTCACAGAAGAGTACGCAGAAGTTGCCAAGGTAAACATCTCGGATTGTTTCCAGGTTGCCAAGCTGATCTGTGAAGCGTACAAATCAGGAGAGTTCGGACATATATTCCTGTGCTACACGAATTTTATATCCATGCTCTCACAGGTACCCACAGCAGCATCACTTCTTCCTCTCTCGGACCTTAGATCCGAAGATGTGAAGTCTGATGGAAAACCAAGGGATCTGATCTTGTACGAGCCGGACTCAGAGACAGTGTTCAATGCTATTGTTCCGGAATATCTGGCGGGAATTCTTTATTCCAGTATCAACATTTCTTATGCCAGTGAGCTTGCGGCCAGAAGAACCGCGATGGAAGCTGCAACAGACAACGCAGAAGAGATGATCGATACCTTGAGTCTGTACTATAACAGAGCGCGTCAGGCAAGCATTACGCAGGAAATTACAGAAATAGTGGCTGGAGCCGAAAGCTGACCACGCTACTAATAAATTAAGGAGTCAAACACAATGAGTGAAAATCATATTGGAAAGGTAATACAGGTTACAGGCCCTGTACTTGACATCCGCTTTAAAGAGGGTGAGCTTCCGGATCTTCACAATGCTATTGAGATTATGGTTGGGGACAGAAGACTTATCGCTGAGGTTGCTCAGCAGGTCGGTGACGACGTAGTTCGCTGCGTTGCCATGAGTTCCACAGACGGTCTTGTTCGTGGCGTTGATGCAAAAGACACAGGAGGCCCAATCACTGTACCGGTTGGTGACAAGTGCCTGGGTAGAATCTTCAATCTTCTTGGAGAGCCTGTAGATAACGAGCCTGCTCCGGAGGATGTAGAGAGATGGCCAATCCATCGTCCTGCTCCTTCTTATGAGGATCAGGTTCCTGCTACAGAGATCTTCGAGACAGGTATTAAGGTCGTAGACCTTATCTGCCCTTACGCTAAGGGTGGAAAGATCGGTCTGTTCGGCGGTGCCGGAGTTGGTAAGACCGTTCTTATCATGGAGCTTATCAATAACGTTGCTAAGGCACACGGTGGTATTTCAGTATTCACCGGTGTTGGCGAGCGTACCCGTGAAGGAAACGACCTTTACGGAGAAATGAAGGAAAGTGGAGTTATCGACAAGACCGCTCTGGTTTACGGTCAGATGAACGAGCCTCCGGGAGCCAGAATGAGAGTTGGTCTTTCCGGACTTACAATGGCTGAATATTTCCGTGATGTTAAGAATCAGGACGTGCTTCTTTTCATCGATAACATTTTCCGTTTCACACAGGCCGGATCTGAGGTTTCCGCCCTCCTTGGACGTATGCCTTCAGCCGTAGGTTATCAGCCTACTCTGGCTACTGAGATGGGTGCTCTTCAGGAGCGTATCACATCAACCAAGAAGGGTTCAATCACATCCGTTCAGGCCGTATACGTACCTGCGGACGACCTTACTGACCCTGCTCCTGCTACAACATTCACCCACCTGGATGCTACAACGGTTCTTTCCAGAGATATCGCTTCAAAGGGTATTTATCCGGCGGTTGATCCTCTTGATTCAACAAGCCGTATCCTTTCACCTGATATCGTAGGAAAAGAGCACTATGAAGTTGCAAAGGGAGTACAGCAGGTTCTTCAGAGATATCGTGAACTTCAGGATATCATTGCTATCATGGGTATGGATGAGCTGTCAGAAGAAGATAAGCTTACCGTTTACAGAGCACGTAAGGTTCAGAACTTCCTGTCACAGAGCTTCTCAGTTGCTGAGCAGTTCACAGGACTTC
>JAEEGK010024599.1_pt1 | contig 12462 bp, 9 predicted proteins | sample 8958771 | NCBI WGS metagenome assembly JAEEGK01 (sample SAMN16246547, study PRJNA631951) | gut metagenome | biome: gut microbiome; feature: rumen; material: SC-attached | host: Bos | place: Iran: Karaj | collected 2018-10 | reverse complement strand
ATTAAAACTGGGTGGAGTAAAAACATGTAGGCTTGAATATACGAATTTTAACTCATTTGTTAATTATTTCTATGGCAGCGAAGAGTCGTTCATGAAGGCTTATAATATAGATGAAATAGAAGATTCCTTGTATACAAAGAAATATCCCTTCTGTAGCCTTTCTTTCCCAAACCCGTCTTGGAATCCAATTTCGAAAACTGAGGCGGATAGTTATGGAAAAGACTGTAATGGCCGAGAAACTTTCTGGGGCATAATCAATCCAGAAAATTTGTACGTATGCAAAGACGGGACGATGCAACTCGTTAGCGATATGGAAAAGATGTTGGGCCAATATTGCTATGAATCCGTAATTGGATCGCTGACTAGTAATTATAAGTATGTTTGCAAAGATACGTCGACGAAGACATGGACGCATGGTACAGATTGGGTACTTGCGGAAATTTTCGATGTCCCCTATGGGCGGGTGAATTATTTTAACGAGACCTTGGATTATGGTGAATTGGAAGATCCGCGTGACGGGAAAATTTACAAGACCATCCATATTGAGGGGTCTGGAACTTGGATGGCGGAAAACTTGAATTTCAGAGACGAAGACAAATACTATAGCCTGAGAAATCACATTTCGTGTTTGTCTCGTGATGATTCGGCCTGTTCTTATTTAGGGACCGAATATTTATGGAATGCTGCGATGAACATAGATAGCAAGTGGGATTATGCGTCTGCTTCGGAAGTGGGGGGCATTATAATGAATCCTCATCAGGGTGTTTGTCCGGGTGGTTGGCATATTCCGACGGAGGATGAATGGCTCGGCTTAGTAAAGATTTTCTATCCACAGGTTAGCTCTTTTGAAGACGCCCGGGTGGACATGTCCATGTTCCTTGCCCGCAATGTTAATGAATGGGCAAACGCGACAAATGAAAGTGGCCTTACGATACTTCCCATGTTCGTGTCAGGTGTATATCCTGATGGAAGATTGGCCTATGTGAGCAATTTTGTTGCCACATCAAATATAGTTGCAATGGACGAAGACGGATTTTATGTGGATAACCCGTCTTATCGCACCGACATGGGCCGTGGCGCAGTTCGCTGCAAGAAAGACGCCCCCGTTGAAGAAAGCGGGGACGAGACAGTTGTTGACTAGCTGAAGTTTTTTGCTTACTTCAACGCAGCTCTAAACATCCGGGCGACTTCGTCCGGGTTGTCGCTTTTTAGCCAGCTGAGCGTCTCGGTGCCGCGGTAGCTCCATGCGAATATGTTGTCGATGCCGGCGGCGCTACTCTCGGAAACAGCGATGGCGAGGTCGTTCTCGCGGCCCGCCTCTATCTGGTAGGCCTTCACCCACATCTGCACGGCCTTGCCGTACTTTGTGGCGACATCCGTCAATTTGCGGGCCGTCTCGGCATACTTCTCGCGGACCCATTCTTCGGTGGCGCCGCGTTCCCAGTACGGGTCACTGGCCACCTCGTCTACGCTTGCAAGGCCTGCAACGCGGCCCCAGTCGTCGAGCCCCGCGGGGAACCACGGCGGGAGCATGCACACGCAGTTGCGCTTGCCGCGCGCGTGCACATCTTCGGTCATTTCTTTCAGAAAATCAATCAGGCTGTCCTCGCGGAATTTCTTCACGTCGTCGGTGAGTTCTGCGGGCATCTCGTACCCGAAACGCGCCTTGAACAGCGCGCAGCACTTTTCACACCTGCAACTCCAGTTCTGCAGCCCGCCCTTCTCGAAATAAAAGTGCGGCTCGTCCCAGAAGATGGTGTCGACCTTCGTCGCGCAAACGGATTCAATCCACTTGTGCATGTAGGCGCGGAATTCCGGATGGTTCGGGCAGGCGGCCACCTTGGGCTTGCCGTCAAGCGCCACCTGGCACATGTCGTGGTTCCTTGCGGTGAGTTCCGAATACGCCTCGCCGCCAAACACGCGGCCCACACCCCACGGGTTCACGTAGACCTTGAGGCCCATTCCGGCGCTCCCGTCCACGATGTCCTTCATCGTGCCGTAGTAATACTGCAGGTCTTCTTCGCTCCACGTGTGGAGTACCGCGTTGTAGCCTGCCGCCTTGATGTCGGCCATGTCGGCAAGAACGTGCTTGGGCGCGCGCACACCAAAGTAACTTACACCTTTAATCATGTGTAGAATTTAGTATTTAAAAATAAAGTGTGAAATAATTCATTTCACACTTCACATTTATTCTTTCGCTACGCTCAAGAATCAAATGCTTGGCTCGGCCATGTCCAAGCAAGCTTGACCGCGGCACTCGCCTTGTGCATTTGTCACATTAATCATTCGCCCACTGCGGCGTGGGGGTCCTGCGGAGCACCTGCTCGAGCGTCTCGCGCCATTCGTCCTCGTCGAGCGGCCTGCGTACCCAGTAGAGGCTGCTGTCGTCGCTTTTCTGGATGGGCATGGAGTCCGGTACGATTTCCACAATCCACGATTCGGGGATGCTGCTGTGGAGCGTCTTGCTGAACGCGATGTTCACGTCAGTGGGGCGGTCGGCATGGTCAAAGATGATGAGGGACGGGGATTCGCCGACGATGAGCGCCGTTTCGAGGATTCCGGTGGCTTCTTCTACGGAATTGCAGGTGTACATCGTGCAGTCTTCCGCCATGTCGTTCTCGAGCAGCCAGCGGAGTGTCCACTGGCTCATCTTGTCAAGACTGCCGGGGGCGGACGGCGATATGAAGAAGATGTGTCCCATGCCCTAAAAGATAGGTATTTATTACGGATTGTGGATAGATTTTTGGGGGTATTTTCAAAATTTATTTTTTACCCCACAATTATAGCCAACTTATCCACCATTTGTCGCCAAGATGTTTTTTGCGCGGTTCCGAGACTTATTTAAATTTGCGGTATGTCAGTTGATTTGGGCGAGTTCAAGTTTATCGATTCCGTGCTAAAAAAGTCGCTCCCGATGGGTGAAATTGCACCCGAAAGGAGGGGTTGGCTCCCCGTGGGCGATGACTGCGCCATGTTTGACGGCTGGCTCGTGACGAAGGACCTCTCTGTGGAAGGGACGCATTTCCGCATGGACTGGTCGAGCCCGGAGCAGGCGGTAGAAAAGCATATCGTTTCTAACGTGTCGGACATCTCTTCGATGGGTGGCGTACCCAGGTTTGCCGTCTGCGGGCTCTGCGTGAACAGGGGCTGGAGCGACGAGGTGCGTGCCCGCGTGGGCAAGGCCCTTGCCGAAGGCTTCGCCAGGCGCGGAATTGCGCTGATTGGTGGTGATACGGTTGCGGGCGAATGCGGCATGTTCAGTACAACGTTGTTGGGAACTTGCGCAGGTGAAAATCCGCTAGTGCGGTCCGGTGCCAAACCGGGTGATGGCGTGTATGTCGCGGGCACGCTCGGAAAATCGGGTGCCGGGCTCTGGTTGCTGATGAACCACCCGGAAGCGCGAGAAGAGTTCCCGACGCTGGTAAATTATCATCTCGCTCCTGTAATAGACGAACGCTGCGGGGCACGCCTTGTGGAACTCGGCGTCTCGGGTGCCTGCATGGACATAAGCGACGGACTCTCCTCGGAACTGAACCACCTGGCAGGAGCGTCGCACGTGGGTATCGAGATTGACTGCGAAAAGTTGCCGGTAGCCCCCGAAGTCTTGCGTATGGCAGAGCGCTATGGCCTTGACCCTCTTGATTTTGCGTTAAATGGTGGCGAAGAGTACGAACTCCTGTTCACCGAATCTTTCAAAAATGATATATTTCTTGAAAAAGGGGCCCTCCCGGGCGGAGCCTACAGGATTGGGACTGTCGTAGAAGGTACGGAAGTCCGCATGCGGGGCTTGGACGGGAAGGTTTCGATTGTTAAAGCACAGGCTTGGTCACATTTATGATTAGTAACGTGAAAATGAACCTCGGTGAGTTGTTGCTCCGTCAGCGCGTGCTCGACGAAGACCAGCTGGCTCACGCTACATCCGAACACAAGCGTACCGGCATTCCCCTCGCGCGAATCCTTGTGCGCTTGGGCATGGTGTCGGAAGATACGCTCACGAGCATCCTTGGCGTGCAGATGCAGTCCACGACCAAGATGCGTATCGGCGAGATGCTCCTCGCGCAGGGCTACATCAAGCCCGAACAGCTGGAGAAGGCTCTCGAAACGCAGAAGTCGACGGGCAAGCGCCTGGGACGCACGCTCGTGGAACTGGGCTACATGCCCGAAGAGAGGCTTGTCGAGATTCTCTCGAGGCAGTTCGAAGTCCCGTACGTGAAGCTCGAGAACTTCAATATCGACCCGGACGCCTACACGTACCTGCCCGAGGACATGTGCAAGCAGTACAAGATTGTACCGCTGTTCGTTTCGAAGAACGATGACGACCGCAAGGCAGTCCGCGAGGCCTTGACGCTTGCGATGACCGACCCCACGAACATGCGCGTCATCCAGATTGTGAAGTTCAAGGTCAAGATGGAAGTGGATGTCGTGATGGCATCCGAAGTCGACGTGCAGAAGACCATCGAGCGTGTGTACGCCGGTCATGGCCCGCAAGAAGAATCGCTTGCCGAACTTATCAGCGAAAGCAAGGATGGCGAAGAACTTGAGACCGTGGAACGCGGTCAGGGCGGCAACGACGAACCGGAACTGACCGACGAGGAAGGCCGCGCGGTCGTGAAGATTGTGACGACGCTTATCCACGAAGCGATTGCGCGCCACGCATCCGATATTCACCTGGAACCGCAGGAAACCTTCCTCAAGCTGCGTTACCGCATTGACGGTGACCTGCAGGTGATGGCCCCGATTCCGGCGCGACTGATGCCGCAGATTCTTTCGCGTATCAAACTCCTTTCCAAGATGGATATTGCTGAAAAGCGTAAACCTTTGGACGGACGTTTCACGGTGCGCTACAAGGGTTCCGAAGTTGACCTTCGTGTGAGCTCGTTCCCGATTTCGCTGCGTAAGCGCGGTGTTTGCGAAAAGATTGTTATGCGTATCTTGGACCCGAACTCGGGTCAGTTCCCGCTGAAGGACATGGGCTTTGACCCGCGCGTGTTCAAGCAGTTTATCGATGCGATTAACGCTCCTAACGGAATTGTGCTGGTGACCGGCCCGACGGGTTCCGGTAAGTCTACTACGCTTTATGCCTCCATTCGCGAGATTCTTGATTCCACGATTAACATTTCTACCATGGAAGACCCGGTGGAATTGAACATCGATGGCGTTAACCAAGGACAAATTAACAACGCCGCAGGCTTTACCTTCGCGGCGGGCATTCGCGCCCTGCTCCGTCAGGACCCGGATGTTATCATGATCGGTGAAATGCGTGACCAGGAGACGTCGTCCATGGCTATCGAAGCTGCATTGACGGGTCACTTGGTCTTCAGTACGTTGCATACAAACGATGCTGCCGGTTCGTTCCCGCGCTTGCTGGAAATGGGCCTGGAACCGTTCCTTGTTTCGACCGCTATCAAGGGCATCTTGGCCCAGCGCCTTGTGCGCCGCATCTGTAAGTACTGCAAGGAGCCGGTGGAAATTTCCGACTCCCTGCGCGAAGAACTGCACCTGTCTCCCGATATGCAGTTCTATCACGGCAAGGGCTGCGACAAGTGCGATGGTTCGGGCTACAAGGGCCGTTGCGGTATCTACGAGTTCCTCGTGCCGAACGAATCCGTGCGTAACCTGGTTATCAAGCGCGCCTCCGGTGACGAAATCAAGCGTTGCGCCATGAAGGAATGCGACATGATTACGCTGCGTATGGACGGAATCAACAAGGCGTTGCAGGGCCTTACCACGCTCGAACAGGCCGTGGGTGCATCTGCACCGGATGATTAAACGGTCGCTTTCGCCATACAAAAGATTCAAAGCCATCGCCGTCACGCGATGGCTTTTTCTATATTTGCCGCCCAATATGGTCGATGCAATATTGAACAGGTTCTACAGGCCGTCGAAATTCAAGAAGAACGGGGACGTAAAGGATGTGCTCGTCGTGGCACTTCCGATGCTTTTGTCGATGAGTTTCGATACCATCATGACGTTTATCGACCGCCTGTTTCTTTCGAAACTCGGCCCCGCCGAGATGAATGCCGCGCTCGGTGCTGGCGCTGTACAGCTTGCTCTCACGACGTTCTTTACCGGCGCCATCAGCTACACGACCGCGATGGTGGCGCAGCGACTGGGGGCAAGGCGGCATGGGGATTGCGCGAAGGTCTTTATGCAGGCGGTGTATGTTTCGCTTGTGAGCGTGCCGATTTTGTACCTGACGATTCCCTTGGGCCATTTCGTTTTCGGTCTCGAAAATTTGCCTGCCGACCAGCTGGAATACCAGAAGACTTATTTCAACATACTGATGTTCGGCGGGATAATCAACTTGGTGCGCAATGCGGCGCCGTGCTTCTTTAGCGGCATCGGCGAGACCAAGATTGTGATGAAGGCTGCCTTCGTGGGCATGATCGTGAACGTTGCCTGCAACTTTGTGCTGATATACGGCCTGGGGCCAATCCCCGCGCTGGGTGTCGCGGGTGCCGCGTACGGGACGCTCATCGGGAACCTGGTATCGACCGTCATCTTGTTCGTGAAGTTTTTCGGGCGCGATTGTGACGCTCGGTTCGGTTCCCGCAAGTCGTTTGCGTTTAACGGCCCGCTTACCCGCGAACTTTTGCGCAAGGGCATACCGTCGGGTGTCGAGATGTTCCTGAACATGAGTGCGTTCCAGATGCTTATCCTTATGTTCCATGCCCTCGGGCCTGAGGCGGCGACGGCATCTTCGGTGATGTTCAACTGGGACATGGTGGCGTACGTGCCCCTGATGGGATTGGAAATTGCGTCTACTAGCCTGGTGGGGCGCTACGTGGGGGCAAAGGATGGCGCTGCCGCAAGCCGCTCCACTTATTCGGGGCTCAAGCTCGGGTGGGGTTACTCGCTCATTATGGGAATCTTCTTTATCTTTTTGCCGGGTGTGTTGACGGATATCTTCAAGCCCGATGTGGCCGAGGCGACTGCGGAAGCGATTGCGGTTTTCGATGCGGCGCGGCCCATGAGCATATTCATGCTGCGGATTGCGACTGTTTACATATTCGTGGAAGTGCTGCTTGTGGTGTATGCGGGTGCGTTGCGCGGCGCGGGCGATACGGTGTGGGTGATGTTCACTTGCGCCATAATGAACTGGTGTGTTGCGGGTGCGCTCTACGTTGCCGCATACGTGTTCCACCTGCCGGCGCATTACGCATGGATTGCCGTCGTTGCCGTGTACGGGACTGCCCCGATAATTTTCTGGATGCGGTGGAAAAGCGGCAAGTGGCGCAGGCACGTGCTGGAAAAGGGCAACTAGCCATCCAGTTCTTTTTCGATAATTTCCATGTTCTCCTCGGAGTATTCTAGCTGCCGGGAGAGAATCTTGATGGCGTTGATTTTTACGCGCTGTGCGGTCTGCCCCTCGGGCGCGGCGCTGTTTAATTCTGCGATGCCGTTTATTTCTGATGCTTTGTTTGTTTCGGATGCCGGGATGCCCGCAAGTTCGCGGGTAAAGAACCGAACTGCGTTCCAGAAGAACAGGGCGAAGTTGCGCTTGCCATCTTCGCGCCCCTCAAAGAGGCATTTGGCGTAGTGACGGTACACGAGGTAGGCGAGGAGGCGTGCACTTTCTGCTTCCGAGAAGTAGCCCTCGTCCTGGAACCCTGCGGCATTTTCAACACCCGCAATATTTTTAACGCCCGCAATATTTTTAACACCCGCGGCTCTCTTAGACTGCGCGGCATCTTGAATTGCGCCCGCGGTTGTCTTAGACTGCGCGGCATCTTGAATTGCGCCCGCGGCATCTACGCGCGCCTTGATACGGGCGAGCGCTTCGTCCCACGCGGGGCCAAAACTTTCTGTCTTGGCGAGCAACTCATATAGCCCGCGGGCATCGTTCAGCGGGGCGAAAGGATTCTCGCCTGTATACCCGAAGGCGTCGTATAGCCGGTTGCCAAAAGGCTTGTCGAAATCGGCAAGAGTCCTGAAAATGTATTCCCGCTCGTAAAGCACCTCGTTGCATATCTCGCGGTCATCTTCGCTCAGTTCGTCTTCGGGCTCGTCGCATTCCTCGTTCACGAATGCAAGCGGGCCGTTACCCGCCAGCAGCAGGCGCGTTGCCTCTTCGCAGCAGAGGCCGAGCCCCCGCTCCATAACGTTGCCGTAGACCTCCACGAATCGCGGGTGCTCGCGACAGATGTCGCACAACGCGCCCTCTCCCAGGTTCGTGTAGATTTCACAGAGGTTCACGCTGGTAAGGAACGGGCAGCGGTCGTGGGGGAGCAGCTTGAAATGCCCGTCCTCGATGTTCGCGCGCAACTTCTCGCCAAACGTCCCTGCTACTTTGTTGTAAACTTCCTGCGAGTTCCTGTCCACATCGATTTCCCAGCCGACGCAGCATGTGTCGGTACACTGCGAGGCGATGCACTTGAAAGTGTCGTAGAAATCAGGCTTCCGCAGAATCATCTTGAGAGTTCCTGGCGAAGAGGGTAAAAAAATAGCGGGGCTCGGGGCCTCGCTATGGATTGTTGCATTAGGCGTTCTTTACGCACCGGATAGAAACGGCATCGGACCGGTATACACCCTCAATGTCGATGGAGTTGTCCGTGATGCTCAGGCGGAATGCGTTCGCCTTGCCGTATTCGTCCTTGCTCCAGAAGCGTGCGCGCCTGCCAAAGTGGTGGAACGTGCCGTTGTTGAAACGGTAACCGGCGGGCAGGGCGAAGAACCCGAAGGTATCCTTGCCCGGTTTTTGCCAAGAGCATGCGCTGCGGAACTCGCTGCCGTCCGATTTGGGGCCGATATTGGCAAGGAGTTGTTCCCATTCCTGGTTGCTCGGAATGTGCCAACCTTCCGGTGCGATTCCCTGGAAGTCCTTGTCCTTGATTTTGCTGTGCAGCTCGCTGTCGTTGCCCGTAGATTCCTCGGCGTATTTCGCCGGAATATCGAGCGCGGTTGTCCATGTGTAGAGGCGGCCGAACTGCTTCACGTTGGATTCCTCGTCGTTCGGGGCGAATGTTCCCTCGGTCTTGAAACGCAGGTTCTCTGCCATCCAGGTCTGGCCGCCAATCTTTACGGTGCGGTAGGTTTCGCCATCGCGGGCATCGGTGAAGGAGCCGTACTTGAACGCCTTCGTGTTTTTCTCAACGCACTTTTCGTACGGAATCTTGTTCTGGGCCTCGGGGGCCTCCTGTTTTGCGGCCCTGCTGACCCTGACGCCTAGACGGTAAGCCGAGATAGCGACAATGACTATGGCGAGGACTACAAAAACGACAAACGATGTATTCATATGGACTCCTGGTGCAGGTTGTATGTAAATATAACCTTTTTTTATTGCATGTTGATCATCGGGATGACTTTATCGTTCCCGTTTACCTGCGGGAGCTTGCCGTCCCATTTCTCAATCCACTTGAGCATCAGGTATTCCTTGCCGTTCTGCTTCTTGAGGGCTTCCATCTGGAGCGCGATGACGGCGGAATCGGCCTTGGCCTTTGCGACGCGCTGCTCGTTCTGGTAGTCCATCTTGATCTTGATGTTCTTTTCCTTGAGGGCTTCCTGCTCCTGTACCTGCTTGGCCTCGATAGCCTCGTTGAAGGCGCGGCTGAACTGGAATTCGGTGATGGTGAAGCCGTCAATCACGATATGTGCGCCTGCAGAATCGAGTTTTGCTTTGAGCGCCGATTCCATGCGGCTGCGGATTTCTTCGCGCTTCTGGAGCATTTCTTCGGGAACGTACTGCGGCGTGATGCCCGTGATGGTTTCCTTGATTTTGGGCTGGAGCACGGTAGATACGTAGCGTGTGCCGTACTTGGAGTAAATCTTGTCGACGTTCAGCGGGTCAACGTGGTAGTTCACGTTCGTGCCCACATAGACGGTTTGCAGGTCCTTCGAGCCGGATTCAATCTTGACGGTTTCAAGCTGCGTGCTGACCGGGATGCGGATGACTTCCTTGGTAATAACGTTGTAGAAGTTGAGGCCGGGCTCGAACGTCTCGCTGTACTTGCCGAACTGGAGAACGACGCCGCGTTCCGTTTCGTCAATCTGTGCGCAGCCGAGAAGCGCGAGGGAGGCGGCCATGATGATGAATTTTTTCATGTCGGAGTCCTTTCTGGGTGTAACTCTTTTGAATTTCTCTGCATAATATAATTCTTTGTGCAAAAATGTGGGTGTTTTTTTTTGAAATCGGGGTGAATGGGGACTTGAAATCGTCGGATTGCCACAAATGCACGCTGGAATCGCGCTGGATACGCACTATATGCTCGCAAAGATGCAGTTTGGTCTGCATTTTGTTAACTTGTTTGTAGTAAAAAGCCGCGAATCTTACTTGAATTCGTCGACGTTTATCCCGTAGGCGCGCACGTTGTCAATCCAGATTTCCGAGCCATTGTAGGCGAAAATCGTGAAGTTCGTTATCTTGTCGCGGGCCGCTTCCCATCCGTGGTAATCGCGCTGGACATAGTCGAAATCTTCAGGCTTGAGCGTTATGCGTTCCCAACTGCTGCTCAACTTGCCCTTGTGCGACGCCTTGTAGTTCAGGCTGTCGATAAGGTTCTCGAGAATAATCTCGTAGTCGCCATCCCCACGGAGCCATACGACCAGCGAATCCATGCGGCCCCAGTCGTGCGTGTGTTGTGCAACGCGGGTCCCGAACACGATGTAGTCTGGATAGTCGGCAGTGTACTCGATATGTGCTACCGTTCCCGGACGCCCCTTGGTATCGGCCTGCAAGAAACTTGCGGGCGTGAGGGTCTTGACCGTCACCGAGTCAGAAAGCGTGTCGACCGTATGCAACTGCACGTACCAGTCGTACTTCTTGAGCGGGGAGGGCAGGTCGTTTACGATAGCCTTGCTGTCGAAGTTGAAAATTTCCACGGAATTGAGGGCGTACTTGAGCGAGTCGCTAACGGATTTCCAGACATCCACCTGTTCCTGCGGCTTGGCATACGGGTCGCCCCATTCCAGAGTCCATGTGGCAGATGTATCCTTCTGGCTTTCGAGCCGCACGAAAATAGCCGCGCTCTGGCGAGTGGAATCCCAGAAGTCAACCTGCATCGGCACTTCGTTGCCGTCCTTGTCTAGCAGGTGCACGTCGCTCCCGTCGCCCTTCGCGCTTGCAAAGTCGAAATTCGCGGAATCGAGCCTGAGGGTCATCACGGAGGGGATGCTCACCGGCTTCATCCAGCTGGAAATGATTCCGCTTGCCTTCACGGACATGGACTGCTTGTTGATTGTTTCGCCCGGGGCGAGGATATGCCCCAGGTCGAGGGTGTCCTTCGCCGGAACCTCGACGGAGGTTTCCGCAATCGTGTCTTGCGTCTGCACGTTCCAGGAGACAATCGAGAGCTTGCCCGTGGGGAGGCCTTCAATGAGGAAGTTCCCGAGCGTGTCGGTCTTGACGACCCTGCCGACACCCGGCACATGCACCCAGGCGTGCGGAGCATTTTCAGGAACGGAAACGGCTCCCATTACGGCGCCCCTTGCGGTAAGTTTCGCGCTCTTGACGGCGAATTCCTTGTTTTCCTTGCTCAGCGTGTACTGGAACGCAATGGCGGAATCGCCTTTTTCAATCTCTATGGTGAACGAGCCTTCGAGGTGGTCCTTGATAAGGATGCCCCCGGCGGAGTCGGTTTCGCCCATGTAGGTATAGGCGCTGTCGGGGACGGGGGTCCCGGCCGTATCGGCGACAAAACTGTTGGGGAGAACCCTGTATGCAGCCCTGGCGGCATCGTTCAGGCGAATAGTAACCGTACCGTCACCGCGTGCGATGGCGTTTTCCGTTTCGGTGGTGCTGCCGGCGGTACCGGAATTGGTGCACGCACAGAACAACGCGAACGGAGCAAGTACAAGTGTTTTATACAAGGCGTTCATGGTTACTATTTCTTCTTGTTGAATGCGACCGGGAATAATGCAAGGTTCATCTGCAGGACGCGTGTCGGCTTACCGCACTTGTCTACCCGTACCTGCACTTCCTTCCGGAATTCCTGGATCATATTCTTGATATCTTCAAATCCCTTTTGGTCAACTGCCATTGTAAGTGTAGAAATATCTCTGTCCGCAGGGGGTATCGCGTTCAAGGAACGGGCGCCGATTTGCATCACATTTGCCTGGAATTTCCGGATGGCCTGGGCGCGTTCCTCGCCCGAAATGTTGATATGGGCGTCGGCAAGCTTCACGAGCCCGTTTCCGAGCGGCTGGATGAAACCCAGTTCGTTTAGGAGGTCTATGCTTTCCTGTACGCTCTCGACGCCGATGTTGGGCTCGAGAGTCTCGGCGATTTCCTGGGCGTTGATTCTGCCCTGGTTTACTTCGATAAGGGCGCGAATGACGGGGGTCCACCAGTCGCTGAGGTACTTTTGTTCCTTCTCTTGCAGGTAATGCTTCTTCACGTCGCGCAGCAGGCTTGCCTTCGCGAGGATTTCTTCGCGGGTCTTTTCGGACTTGGTGCGGGTGGCGGCGAGCAGCAGGTCAAAGTACTGCGCGGCGCGGCCCGTGAGGCCGAGGAGCTTCTTGATGGCG
>JAEEGK010024597.1_pt1 | contig 12463 bp, 9 predicted proteins | sample 8958771 | NCBI WGS metagenome assembly JAEEGK01 (sample SAMN16246547, study PRJNA631951) | gut metagenome | biome: gut microbiome; feature: rumen; material: SC-attached | host: Bos | place: Iran: Karaj | collected 2018-10 | reverse complement strand
AAGAATACATAATTTTAGGTGATGAAGAATATTTCAAAGTTAGAGAAAATTATAATGAATTATTAAAATTAAAAGATAATATTGAAAAAATTAATGAAAATCCTGATGCAACTGGAAATAAAAAAAATGTTAATAATAATAAATTAACAAGTGCTGATTTTGATTTAGATTCAAAACGAACATTTAAAAAAATATTCAAAGGAATAAATTATAATAAAGGAAAAATTAATTATTATAAATATTTTGAAAATCTTATTAAAAATTATGTTGAAAATGCAGAAGAAAAAATTGAAGTTTTAAATAATTTTTATAATAATGATAAATATTCTGATAATTTAACAGGAATTAAATTAAAAAATAATGGAAATTTAATTAAATTTAGAGATTTATATTATAAAAATCATTCGGAAGAATTTAATAAAAATGTTGAGAAATTTATTAATTTATATAATTTAGAAAGAGAAAATGAATTAGGAAGTAATCAAAATTGGAATAAATTAATTGGAAATTTAAATGAAATTTTACAAAAATATGAAAAATATATGAGTAAAGATGATGAAAATAATAATAATAATAATAATAATAATTAAATATTATTAAATTAAATATATATTATATTTATATAAAATTTTTTTATTTATTTTAATTATAATAATATAAAAATTAAATGGAAAATCAATTTTTATCAAAAATTATCAAAATCATAAAAAAAAATTACATTCAAATTTCAATTTCTTTAATTATTTTATTAACAATAACAAAAACAACAACATTAATAAAAAATCACAAAAAAGATTCTTTTTTTTTAAAACAAACTCACAAAAACAAAAACAATAATTTTCGTCATCTTTTTAAACAAGAATATTTAAACAATAACATAAATAATTTCACAGAATTTAATTATAACGAAGATTATATGTTTTTAACAAATATTTCTTTTTATAATTACTTTGGAAAATGGTCTGATTTAATCATAAAAGAAAACATATTTGATAATAATTTTGGCGAAGTTCAAATTTCATTTTATCAAAGTCTTCAAAAAAATTATTTAACAAACATTGAAAATTCTTCTGATATTTACATTTTTATTGAATTAACAGATGGTAAATATCGAGATTCAATAATTCGTTTAAATTTCACAATAAATTTCCCAAATAATTTTAATAAAATTATAAGCGATTCAATAGCAAATAACAAAACAATAAATTTAAATACTGTTATAAAAACAATGAATATTTTTTACATTGAATTATTTAATGATTTAGAAATAAATTCTTACAACGAAACTGAATTAAACATTACTTTTCACCCAATTGAAAAAATATTCAAATCTAATTATAATTATAATATGGCTTCAACATTATTTTCAAAAATCGAAATGAAATTAAATAACAAAAAAGAATCATTTTCAATTTCATTCGAAGCTTCAATGGAAAAAACAAACGACATTAATAATATAAAAAACATTCTAAATTATTCAATAATTTTAACATTTTTAGGTTTAATTCAAATTTATTCATGTACAAAATACATTTCAGAATTAAGTGAAAATATTCAATTAGGTTTGAATACAGATTTAATAACAATAGTAATTCAAATAATTTGGGATAGTATTATTTGTGCGATTAATTTTTATTTTGGAATTTCAAATGATGACAAACAATTTGAATTTGGAACTCCATCGATGTGTTATTTTACATTATTTTCAATATTTCAATTAAGAATTTTATTTATTTCTTGGCGAGCGCGATACATTGAATTAGAAATGAATGATATAAATTTATTTAGAAAGAAATTATTAAAATTTTATATGATTTTTTATTGTATTTTATTTTTTAGTTTGATTTGTTTTAGAATAATTTATCAATTTTTTTTTCTGACTTTGATTTTTTTTAGTTCAATGTGGATGTTTCAAATTTATTTAAGTTGTCATTCAGGAACAAAACCGCCTTTTTCTTTTCAGCACATTTTTATTATTACGATTAGTAAAATTTTTATTGTTTGTTATGTTAAAGGTTACAAAGAAAATATTTTTCATTTGAAACCGAATTTAAATAAAGTTTTTATTATTAGTTTAATTTTAATTATTGAAATGTTGATTTTGTTTTTGCAAAAAATTTTAGGACCGAAATTTTTTATTCCAAAAATGTTTAAAAAAATAGAATATGATTATTATAGAGAAAACATTGAAAATGTGAATGATGAATGTGTGATTTGTTTAGAACCTTTAAGTAAAAAAATACAAAATGAAGATTATGAAGAAAATGAAAATGAAAATGATTTGAATGAATTTGAAAAAATGGGAAAAAATTTAATAAAATTAATAAAGAAATTAAAAAATAATAAAAATAAAAAGAATTTTATGATTACTCCTTGTAATCATACTTTTCATTCAATTTGTCTTGAAATTTGGTTAGATAAAAAAAATGAATGTCCATTTTGTAGAAGAAAAATTCCTCCAATTAGTTATGATTAAAATTAATGTAAATTTTAATTGTATTTTTATTTAAAAAAATATTATTTAAAAAAATTATTTTTCAATTTCCATTTCATTTTTATCATTTTTTATGTAATTTTTTCTTCTTTTGTCTCTTCTTTTTATTATTTTTTTAGTTATTAAACTTTTTATTTCTTCTCTTTTTACACCAGCTGCTGCTAAAATTTGTTCATTTCGTTTTAATCTTCTTTCTTCTTTTTTTATACGTTTTTTTAATGTCGGATTTACATTAGAATCTTCTTTTTTATCATAACCTAAAAAAATTTTTTTGTTATTAATTCTTGCACGTTTTCGATCTCGAATTAATTTTTTTTTATTTGAATATTGATTATTAAATTGTCTTCGATTGACCATTTTAATATTAAAATAAAAATATATTTTATTAATTATTTTATTAAATAAATAAATATTATTATTAAAATTATTATTGTTATTATTATAAATAAAAATTTTAATTTAATATTATTAAATTGAATTCGTCTTTTTAAATTTTTAGAATTATTTTTAAATTCATTGCTCAAATTTTTTATTTTATCACTTTTATTATCTAATTCATTCATTTCAGTCACATTATTAATCATATTTTGAACATTAACTTTCATTTCATTAGTTATTTCATTAATACTATTATTAACAATAGAAATTTTATTTCCTTGAGAATCATCACTTAAAATACTCAAATTTGTATTATTTTCATTATTATTATTATTTTCATTAGATTTAAAGAAAAAATTATTTTTTTTATGATGTTTTTTATTAATATTTTCTATCAATCTTTTTTTATTACTTTCATGATATTTTTCAATAGAAAATTTCAAATTTTGTCTTCCAACATTAGTTAAATCTCCATTTCTATCAACTAATTTTTTAATTCCTTGATGTTCAATGTCTTCCATCAATTCGAAAATTAAATTTTCTTGTTTGCAATACAAACTATTTTTTCTAACAGCAGCTAAATAAAAAGTGTCATTATTAGTGATTGTATAATATAAATTATGATTAGTTAATTCAATTTTATTTTTTTTGTTTGAAATGTTTAAAAGATTGTTTAAATGTAAAATTTCTTTTGATTTGTTTACAATGTCATTAAAATCGTTTATGTCATTTGAACTGTCTGAATTATCAACGAATGTTCCAATTTCTTTTTTTGTTTTTAAATTTCCGATTAAAAAATAATAAATTGAATTGTTATAATTATTATTATTATTAGACATATAAATAATTTATTTTTAAAGATTTAAAATATTTTTTATTTTTTTTATTTTTATTTTATTTTTTTTTATATTTTTTTAATGTCTGAGTTGAAAATTAAAATTAATTTATTTGATGATGATAATAATGATTCTATTAATAATTCTCATATTAAAATTAATTTAAATGAAAATGAAAATAATCTAATAAATTCAAAAAAAAAGAAAAAAAATAAAATCGAAAATAAAAAAAAAAATTCACTTCCATCACAAAAAAAAAAACAAATCGAAAAAACAAAATTCGAAGAAAAACAAAAAAACACAGAAAATAACGAAAATAATAATAATAATAATCAAAATAATTCAAATTCAAACAACGAAAATAATGAAAATAATAACGAAAACAATGAAAATAATAATAATTCAATGAATTTAATTCAAACTCCAAATCAAAATCCTCGAAAACAAACTCATTGGGAATTAAGATGGATGTTATACCCAAACGTATTTGAATTCACCAAAGAAATTTGGCTAAAAAAATGGGTTTTAGTCGATGGTGAAGAATATTTATATTCTTCTTCACCAAATCAAATTCTTCCCCAAAAACATATAAAAAATCTCAATCCTCAAACTCAAAAAAAATACACATGCAATTTCGAAAATTGCGGTAAAATTTTTTACGATTCCAGTTCATTTCGAAAACATCAACAAATTCATGGAGAAAGACATTATGTTTGTCCACATCCTCAATGCGGAAAAAAATTTTTAGATAACAGTAAATTAAGAAGACATCAATTAGTTCATACAGGAGAAAAACCTTTTAAATGTGATTTATGTGGAAAAAAATTCTCATTAGATTTTAATTTAAAAACTCATTTAAGAACTCACACTGGAGAAAAACCTTACATTTGTTCTTACAAAGGATGTGAAAAAAGATTCACTCAAAGTAGCAATTTAACTGCGCATGAAAAAACGCATAAAGAAATGATTAATAAAGAAAGAGAAGCAAGAGAAAAAAATAATTTTTTGAATGAAATTAAAAATTTTCAATTTTAATAATATTTTTTTATTTATATTATTATTATATGAAAATAATATTAATTAATAATTAATTAAAAAACTTTTTTTTTATTGTAAATTTTCATTTAAATAATTAAAAACTTCTTTAATGTCATTTAAACTTTTATTTTTTTCATTAATATTAATATCATTTTCTTCATCTTTATTAAAATAATAAAATAAATTTTCATTTTTACTATTTTTTACTTTAAAACATTCATCTAATAAATTTAAATTGACATTATTTTTCATTCCATTTTTCATTTTTTTTTCAAAATTATCATAAAAACTTTCTTCTTCAACATATTCAATATTCTCTTCAATGTATTTCAAACCAGGCGCAAAACTTCCCCATTGATTAATAATAATTCCACTAATATTAAATATTTTTTTATTACTAATCACTAAAATACTAAAATGATTTTTATAATGACAAATAAAATCTTGAACATTGTATTTAAAAGGTTCTAATTTTTTAGTTGTTTTGTTACTTTCAATGTCAATAAATTCAAATTCTAAACTATTTGAATCACATAAAGCTGTTAATATTAAATCTTCGAAATTATTTTTTATTTTATATGTGTAAAAATAACAATTTATGTAGCGCTTTTTATTAACGTTGTCTGTGTATTCTTTTTGCAATGAAATTTTATCTTCGATTATGCTAAATAAACGTAATGAACGATCTGATGAATTTATTAAAATTAATGATTTTATTGAATTTATTTGAATTGAAAGAATTTCGCCATTTATGCTTTGACCATTTATTGAAATTGCATAGAAATTGTTGTTTAGTTGGTTAAGAAATTTCTTTAAAAAATTTAATTGATTGTAATTGAAATGTTTTGTGTTTTTTAAAAGATTTTCGATATTGTTGTTGTTGTTGTTTTCTGTTGAATTTGAAGGTTTTATTGATATGAGAATTATTATAAAAAGTTCTTTAATGAATATGAAAAATGAATTTATGTTGTTTGATTCTTTTATTATATATGTATAGTTTGATTCTAAAATTGAAGATGAATCGATTTGATCTTGAATATTATTATTATTATTATTAATAGAATTAATATTATTATTATTAATAGAATTATTATTATTATTATTATCATTATTATTATTATTATTATTATTATTATTATTATTATTATTATTATTATTAATAGAATTATTATTATTATTATTGTTTTCAAAATTAAATAAATAAGTAAAAGTTTTTAAAGAAACATTATAAAAAAAAGGTAATGTTCCTGAAACAATTAAAATTTTATTATTATTTCTAATAATTTCAACAATTTCTTTGATTTTATGTTCTTCAGTTTCATAGAAATTAAAATTATAATCATCATTACCAAAATTAATATTATAAAAAGGTTGATTTTTAACATTAAAATAAATTTTTTGAAATCCTGAAATTTTATTCTTAATATTTTTATCAATATTTTCATTATTATTAACATTAAAAGCATCTTTTTCATAAATAACAAAAATGCTTTGATAATCAAAGCTCCAATTAATAGATTTAATATTTAAATTATTTTCATTAAAATATTTAATATTATCAATTAAACATTTTCCCATAAAATCAATAATTTTAATTTCATTAATTTTCGTAATGGCAATAATAATCGTTCCTTCATTATTAATAGAAATAATTTTAATATCATCAGCGCATTTATAAATTTCAGGCGGAGTAAAATAAAATTCAACGCCAACTTCATTAGGAAAAAGTTTAATATTCATATAAAAATAATACAAAAAAAAAATTTAAAAAAAAATTAAATAAAAAAATTATTATAAAAATGAATACTATTTTAATATTAAACAAACAAACATTTGAAATTCTTGATGAAAAAAATCTCGTCAACAACATTTTCAAAACAAATAACAATAAAGATCCAATGCAATATTCATATTTAATAGAATTAATAAAAGATTTAGACCAATTAAATAATCTTTCTAAACCAAACGATGATTGTGTTACATTAAAACTCGACACAGGAAAATCAATAGTTTTTAGAAAAAGTCAAACAACAAATTTCGCTATTGTAATAATATGCGAAAAAAAATGTTTCAAACGTCAAAGTTTAATAATCATGTCAAAAATATTATTAAATAACATTTCAGAATCAAACAATGACAAAAAAATATTAATTAACATTAAAGATTTTATTATGCAAAGCATCGAAGAATTAACATTAAAATTCATTGATTATTTGAGAACGAATAAATTATATTCAAAATTTATTTATTTTAATTATAATCCAAACGCAAGTGACACAATCAATTACAAAAAAACAAAATTAGAAAGCACTTCTGTTATTTTGTATAATTCAGGAAAAGATTATGATAAAATTCAAGAACCAAAAGACACAATGCTTCAAAAATCTACTATTAAAGAAAAAGAACTTAATATTGAATTAGATAAAAAACCAAATCATCCAACAGAAAAAAAAATTTTCATTAAAAAATTTAATAATATCAAACAAGAAAATCTAAAAAAAAAAACATTTTCTAAATCTTTCAATGGAAATTTCTTCGTTGAAAAATTCTTTTTAACTAAAAATACAATGATTCATATGTTATTTAATAACGTTTTTATTGAAAGTCCAAATCAAGGAAATTCATTAAAAGATAATTTTAATTATCCAATCAATACTGAAAATGACCATGTTTTATTATATTTTATTGATTTATATGATAAAGCACAACAAATGTTTGCTGTTTCTAAAATGGGAAACACTGAATATTTAGATATTGTTAATTACATTGAATTAAATTTAAATAAACAAGGAGTAATGTTAACTAAAACTAAAATGTCTTTTGTTAAATATAAATCTTTGTTTGTTGTTATTGAAATTGAAATTTATGAAGATAAAAATTTCTGGAGCACTATTAATTCTAATACTAATTTTTATAAAGAAATTGAAATTTTGTTTTCGTTGATTCATGGAGAAACTTATATTGGAAATGGAGATGCTTAAATTATTTTTTATTATAATAATAATTATTTATAAATTTAATAAAATTATAAAATTAATAATAAAAATAAAAGAATAAAAAATTTTTTAATGGTTAAAAATAAACAAAAATTATTTATTTATATTAAAAATATAAAATAAAATTTATTATATTTTAATTTAAAAAATATTTTTTCTTTTATATTAAAAAATATATTCTTAAAAAATTATAATATTTTATATTATTAAATAAAATTATATTTTATTAAATAAAATTATATTTTATTAAATAAAATTTATTCTTGAAATCTATTTGCTGAACTACTAATATTTGAAAGTCTAAATTTATTTTTTGCATCTTTTAAATTATCCCAAGCCAAAATTCCTAAAATTATAAATAATAAAATTTTAATTATAAATCCTAAAATAGAAAAAAAATAACATAATTTAAACATTAAATAATTTAAACCATACAAAAATTGACTTTCATTTCCTCTAATCATAAACCAAATTATATCAAAAATTATTGTACAAAATAATAAAATATAAGAAAATATTTTTTCTTCATTCATTATTTCTTTATTAACTGTTCCAATATTAATTTCAGGAGTCCACATTAAAAATAAAATAATATATAAAAATAAATTATAATCTGATCTTGAATAACAATTTAAACTATGAATTCCAATACAAAATAAATAAACAAATTTTAAATTATTTTCATATTTCATTACAAATGATTTTATTTTATCCATTATTATTATTATTATTTTGAAATTATAATTTTATTTAAAATAAATAAATTATTAATTATAATATTTAATTTAAATTTTGTTTTTATTTTATTAATGTTAATCTTTGTTTTATTTTTTTTACTCTTGTTCTAAAACTAGTTGCATCAATATTTTGCATAAATTCAATAGTAATAAAAGAAATTTTTTTTTTATCAATTTTATATTCAATTGTTACTTTTTTTCTATCTTTTATTTTTAAATTATTAATTGAATTAATTTCAATATTTAAAATTAAAGAATATTTAATTTCATTTTCATTTTTTTCATAAAAAAAAATATTTTTCATTGTTAAAAAAATAATCAAATTTTTTGCTGGTTTTAAATCTTCTAATTCAAATAAATTATTTTTTAAATTATTTTGTAATTTTTCATTTTTAATATTGAATTGTTTTTCATCATCAACAAAAATACAAAAATATTGAATAATATTTTGATCATAAAAATTATTTAAATAATCTAATGTAAATTCATTAGGAAAATTTAAATTTTCATTTGACATAATTTTATTAATAGAAATTATAGAAGAATTTAAAATATTATTAGAATTATTATTATTATTATCTTTTTTAAAAATATTTAATTTATTTGAAAAAAAATTTGAAAATCCTCCAAATAAATTTTTATTTTTTTCACATATTTTACATGCTTCTCCATGACATAAAATTTCTATTTTATTTTTTATTAAAAAATCATGAATTGCTTTAAATCCTCCATAAACATAAGAAATATTTGAATAATTTTCTTTAATCATTTCTTCTATTAATTTTTTTAAATTATCATATTCTTGAATTTTTTTAATAAATTTTTTATCTTTTTTTATTTTATTTTTTATCATTTTCGTATTCATTTCTAAATTTTCTTTATGTTCAAAGCCAAAAATTGTTTGTTGAGCTTCATCTTCATCATTTGATTTAATATTATAAAATTTCTTTTCAAATTCATTAAAATAATCTGTTTTTGATGTGATAATTAAAATATGAATTTGACCTTTTAAATGAAAATATTTATCAATAATATTTTTAGGAAAATCAATATTTTCTATTTCTTCTTTTGAAATACAATTTTTTATATTTAAAATTCCCATAAAATTTGATTTTTTTAAATTTTCAACAGGCTTAAAAAATTTCGGATAATTATTTTCAATACATCTTAAATCAAAAACATAAAATGGAATGCAACTTTTAATTTTAATGTTATTACAATAAAAACATTCTTCATTTTTATTATATTTTTTATTTTTTAAATTAAAATTTTTACAATTTTCATTCGGACATGCAATAATTTCTCGATAACAAATATTACATATTTCGTTTGGAAAAACAGGCATTGCAATAAATTTATCCGGGTCAAAAGTTTCATAACTTTCTTGTAAATTTTTTGGATTTAATTTAAATATTTCTAATTTTTCAGCCAAAAAATTAAAACTATAAGGAGTTCTATCAATTATATTACAAGCAATTAAAATAATATTATCAACATCTTTTATATTTTTTAACCCAATTTCACTTAAAATCGAAGGAATTATACTTATATCTTTATTATTTAATAATAATTCTCTATTATATTTTAATAAAGCTATTATAAAAAAATGTATAAATAAATTATCATTAAAACATATTAATTTATCCCATAAATGATAAATTATTTCTAAATCTGTTTTATTTGAAAATATTGTTAATATCCAATTAGTTGCATAAATTTCAGGAGAAATCATTAAATTATCAAATAAATTATAAATTTCTGGCTCATGATATCTTAATAATATTGTTAATAAATTAAGACTACTTTGTAATGAAAAATATTCTGTTTCTTTGTAATAATTAGTTAAAAATTTATCAATAAAATTTGAAAATAATTTAAATATTCTACTAAAATTTATTTTTAATTTTCCTTTTAATAATAAAAAAGGTGCTAAAATTTCATTCAATCCTTGTTTATATTTAATATTATTAAATTGAACATAATAATCTAAAAAAAATATTCCTAAATCTTTAAAATTTGGTAAAATAAAACGTTCTCTATGTTTTGTTCTTTCAATATCATTTATTATTATTTTCTGTGTTTTTACATCACATTCTCCAACACTTAAAATATCACAATCATCTAAATTTGGATATTTATCAGGAAATTGAGAATTTAAAGAAGTTTCCCACATTTCAATTTTAGATTGATTTATTTCTTCAAATATTATTTCATATAATTTATTTTGATCTTCATTTGTTTCTTCTACTTTTGAATTATTATTTAAATTATTATTATTATTATTATTATTTGAATTATCATTTAATTCATCATTTGTTTTATTAATATTTATATTATTATTATCATTAATATTTTCTTGAATATTATTATTATCATTCATAATAATAATATTATTATATTATTATAAATAAAAAAAAATAAAAATTAATTTATAAATATTTAATTAATTGGCACATTAATTTAAAATAATTAAATTTAAAAATTAAATTAAATTTAAATAAATGGAAAAACAATTTGAAAAACTTTCATTAGATGATTTTAATCCACAATTTATTCAATACACAATAAAAACAAAATCATGTGAAGATCAAAAAATATGTTTGCCTCTTCCAAAAGATATAAATTTTTTAATAAAATTAAATACAATGAAAAATCAAATTTCATTTGATGAAGAAACTTTTAAAAAATTTATAAAATCAAATAATATAATTGATCTTACTTTAATGGATTCAATTCAAAATATTAATATATTAAAATCAGTATTATTTTTTTTAGGCGGAATTAATACAGAAACATTAGATATAGGAGATATATATAATTATTTACCTGACACTGATTTATTAGAACCAATTGATGAAAATTATTTTCAAAATATGAAAGATTTTTTTTCTTATGTTGATATAAATAAAAAATATATTTTAGAACTTATTAAAACAAAAGATTTAAATAATTTTTTTGAATCTCTTAAAAATTTAGGATTTTCAATTGAAAAAAATAAAGATAATTTATTGTATACAACTATTAAATCATATGTTATGAATAAAGATAAAATTTATATTATAATTGCACCTTCAGATAATTTTTGGATAAAATCTGATAAAAATGTAATTGGAAATGTTCAATATAATCAAAAATTAAATAATATTACTAATGTTTTTTATAATAAAGATTTTATTGTTAATTTTTTTAATAAAATTATTAAACATCCTCGATGTAATTTTGGTTTTATTAGTTCAATGTTACATAAAAATTTACATAATGTAATTGAAGGATTTACTTTAACTTATATGAAAGAAATTGGAGAAGTTAATTTAAAAGATTTTGCCAAAATTGATCAAAAATATCAAATTAATTTAAATGAAGGAAAAAATCAAGTTCCTATTTTTTTAAGAGATTTTAATAAAATTAAAGAATATATTTTAAGAGTTATGAAAAGAGATTGTTTTAATGAAACTAATATTTTAATTTTAGATGCTGAACCAACAAAAATAAGTGAAAATACAATGGATAATTCTATTGTTGTTAAATTATTTAATGAAGAAAATATTTTAAATGAAGAAAAAAAAGAAAAAAGAAAAGAATTAGAAAATAAAGTTATTGATTATTGTTTTGAATTATTAGAAGAATGTGTTGAAGATATTAGAGCTTATATTAAAAAAAATCCTTTAAATTTATAAAAAATTATTAATTAATTTAATTAATTATTATATAATATAAATAATTTTTTAAAAATAAATAAATTTTATTAATTTTAAATTTATTGATAATATTAATTTATTTTTTAATAAAAATTAAATTATTTATTTAATCTCTTTTATTGAATTGAATCATAATGAATATATTGATTATAATTATCATTAAAATTATAATTATTATTATTATAAATTTTTTTATTATTATAATTATTTTTTTTTTTTCTTTTTTTTTTATTTAATTTTGTTTTAAGACAAATTTTAAAAATTTTTTTTATAATTTTTATTATTT
>JAEEGK010024596.1_pt1 | contig 12464 bp, 13 predicted proteins | sample 8958771 | NCBI WGS metagenome assembly JAEEGK01 (sample SAMN16246547, study PRJNA631951) | gut metagenome | biome: gut microbiome; feature: rumen; material: SC-attached | host: Bos | place: Iran: Karaj | collected 2018-10 | reverse complement strand
ATTGAAGAGTTCTTTGATGTGATCGACTGGTAACGGGTTTAAGAAGTATTAGGGCATGTGAATGTTTTGCCGTAAACAAGATGTCCTAAGAGGGTTAACGGGTTCGATGGTGTGGTCAATGACTACTGTCGAACTCGTTTTGTTTATACGGAATTCTATTGATTCCGACAAGAACTATGGTAGAATTATATTTATATTTCAGTATAGTTTAGAAAGACAAATCGACGTTTGTCGAACTGCCTGCTAAAGATAAGAGCTCGACAACTTCAAGTTTGTCGGGAAAGTACATCTATGCGTGAGTGTACAAAGTGTATAAAAACAAGTGCCTGAACACCTCCCATTACAGAGAAAAATATAACTCCCGCGTGGTTTCATGATATTTTTTTATCTGGAGTTTATCATCTTACTTCGTGTATAATATCTGTATCCCAATTCCGAAAGAAGGTGCTCATATGAAATACTGTTTGTTTGATACCCATGCACACTATGATCACCCTCTGTTTGAGGGCAACGGGCCCGAGGTTGTAAGAGGGCTTTTTGAAGAAGGCACGGTAAATGGGATAGTGATCCCGGCGATTACATTTGAGTCGAATTTTCATAGAGATGAATTTCCTGAGGAGCGATTCCCGAGAGTCTTTTTTGCCGCCGGTTTGCATCCTAAGTGTGCTGTCAATGAAGCGTGGTGGTCTGAGGAAAAAAGAGCAGGTTTTGAATGCATTTTATCTAATCATAGGACGGTTGCGGTTAAGACCGGACTTGATTTTTGTAAGAAGAAACTTACGGAAAGCCAGAAGGAACATCAGAAAAGATTTTTTCGTCTTATGATAGGGTATGCAAATGAGGCGCGCCTGCCGCTCGTACTTCATATAAGAGATTCTGCGGAAGAAGTAATCGAGGTACTAAAGGAGGAAAAGCTTAGTGTCAAGGCAGTGGCTCATTGTTATACATACGATAAAACAGTTGCAGATAAAATGACAGAAGTCGGAATAACTCATTTTGGCATCGGCGGGATGATTACGAGAGATGATATGGAGCCACTTTGCAAATGTGTCGAGGAGCTTCCGATAGAGAGCATCCTTTTGGAAACGGATGCGCCTTTTGTTAAGCCTGTGGGGTATGAGGGAAATTTGAATACCTCCGGGACATTGGAAATGGTGGTAGAGAAGATCGCTACGATAAAGAATTTGCCGATACAAGAGACAGTGACTGCATTGCAATGTAATGCATATGCTTTCTTCGGAGTTAAATGATGCAAGTAAGTAACGATACCTAAGAGGAACAACAATATGGGCACATTATTGTTAAATTCAAAAGGTCTTAATACAAAAACCGGAACTGAGATAATATATCGGGAGTTGTTGAAAATTGTTCCGGAAGGCTTATCCAATAAGACTTTATATGCGGTATCGCTTCCGGAATATGATGTGGATGAGGCTATAATCGATAACTGCACCGGGATTATGGGTATGGATAGAACTCAAATACACTTGTCTTCTGAAGGACTTCCCAAAGATTATATTCCGGGGTTTATTTATGTAACTGAAGGAAATACCTTCGAAGTCCTGCAGTATATGAGGGCTCAGGGAATTGTGGATTATATTCGGGAGCAATTTGTCAATAACCCCGGAATGATCTATATAGGTTCTTCGGCAGGGGCTATGATATCGGGAAAAGATATAATGCTGGCAGCGGATTTTGATCCGAATTATACCGGTATGATAGATCTAACGGCTCTTGGCCTGTTTGAGGGAACCATAATACCGCATTATGAGCCGGAGCAATTAAAGATGTATCTTGAATGTACCGAGGAGCATATACTTAGGCGATATGATAAAATATACTCTGTAGGAGATAAAGAGGCGGTTGTTATAAAACAGATATCGGGTAGGACAATAGCCCTATTTGAAGAGAATGGAGAGGGAAGAAAGATATGGGCAGAACGAGAAAATATAAAAGAATAGAACTTCACAGCCATACTTATATGAGCAAAATGGACTCTGTTTGTTTTCCGGAGAAAATGTTGTTCTGCGCAGATCAGTGCGGGATCTGGGGACTTGCCATTACAGACACAGACGGCGTACAAGCATTTCCTGCGGCCTATAATGCATATCGAAAAGCAGTCAGTGATGATAAAGATGCCTTTAAAACTGACAAAGACTTTAGAATTTTTTACGGTGTTGAGACACATATATATGATGACAGATCCGATGAAAATGAATTGTTCAGCACCCTGCTTATTGCAAGAGATCCTGAGGGCTTAAGGGATATCTATGCCTTATTGACAGAGGCAAATACCGTATACCGCAAGCATTTGCCGGCTTTGTCCAAGACAAGGATTGAAAAATGCAAAAAGCATATTATTGTCGGAAGCTGTTCATATGGCGGTGAATTGAGTGTCAGATATGAACAGGGAAGATTGGAACAATTAAAACCTGAGGACGTTTCGTTGTATGATTTTGTGGAGTTTGAGCCTCCGGTTTTTGATGAAGAAAAGAATGAGGTAAAAAACATACTCGGTTTTGTTAAAGCACACAACATTTGCGGTGTGGCATCAAATAATGTGAAATACTATTCTGAAAAGGCCTTTCAGGCTTATGCCGCTTTGAGGATGAAAGAGGGGGATAAAAGCCTGCATGGGCTTGATCAGTATTTTATGTCCGGGGAAGAATTGGTTAAGGCTTTTGCTTTTCTGGGGGAGGAAGAAGCGGAAAAAGTAGTTTATTACAATCCCTGGAAACTGGTACGTGGAGTGGAGGTGTTCCCGCCTTTTAATAAATTCGAAGGCTTACCGGAAACTCCGCAGACTTTTGCAAAGTTTAAAACTGCCTGCGAGGAAGGATTAAAAAGTAATTATGGTGAAGTGGTACCTGATGCGGTAAAGGAAAGATACGATGCCGAAATCAGGGCTATAGAACGGAATGGGTATGCGCCCTTTTTCGCGATAGCTTGGCATGTGACAGAAAAATGCAGAGAAATGGGATATCCTACTTCGCTTCGTGGAAACATGGGGGCATCACTAACAGCATACTTATCTGGGATAAGCGAGATCAATCCGTTGCCTCCGCATTATAGGTGCAGGTGTGGTTATTCGGATTTTGATGTTTATGGTATTGATGGTTTTCATTGGGGAGATGTGGGAACTGACCTGCCAGATCGTGTGTGTCCCAAATGCGGAGCAGAACTAATTAAAGACGGATATGACCTTGAGAGTGCAACTTTCTTCGATGTTCACTTTGACCGGATACCTGACATAAACATAAATGTTGCGAAAACAGTGATTGATGACGCACGTGGGAGTATAAGAGAGGTTGAGGGAATAAAAGATATATGCCTGGCCGGTTGTGGACACGGCTTGACTTTCAAAGAAGCATATGAGATTGCGGAAGCATATTATATTAATTTTTGGCACGGGCGCAGGAAGAATAACAAAAAGATAGACGAAATGGCTGAAGACTTGATGGGAGTAAAGAGCGAAGATTGCACCTTTGGCAGTAAGGTATTTGTTATACCCGAAGGGCAGGATATACATGCGGTTACTCCCCTGGATATGTCGGGAGAGGGTAATCTTCTGAGAACTCATATGCAGCATTATGACATCGCCAGAGAGGTGATGCGTATCTGTTTGATACCTCATGTAGATTTGGATTTTCTGAAAGCGCTTAAAAATGACACGGGAGTGGAACCTGTATCCATACCCCTTGACGATCCAAAAGTGTTGAGCATGCTTACAAGTACAAAAGCACTGGGCATAAGCAGTAAGGACATATGCGGTGTAGATGTTGGTACGCTTGGTATTAGAGAGATCGGAAGAAGTGAAAAAGTAAGACAGATGCTAAAGAAGGCAGGACCTGATAAGCTTTCGGATCTTATAAGATTTTTCGGATTTATCCATGGATCTTATGTGTGGAATGAAAATGCGGAAGAATTATTGGGAAAGGGGCATAAGTTATATGAATGTATTGCCAACAGAGATGATATTTCGATATATCTCACAAAAATGGGGATAAGTCATGAAAATGCATGTAAAATTATGGACTTTGTCCGAAAAGGTAAAAGCAGATTCATCGGAATGCCCATTGAGATGATCGATGAAATGAAGGAACATGGCATTCCTGATTGGTATATTGAATCATTGCAGAAACCGGAATACCTCTTCCCAAAGGCTCACAATGCTAATTATGCGGTTTTGAAGCTGAGGATCTTGTATTATAAACTCTACTACCCTGAGGCATTTTACAAAAGATGGCTTGAGTTTTATGCTCGTTCTCCCAAGGAAAAATTAGAAAAAATAGGACGTAAAGAAGCTATCGAGGCCTATGAAAGAGCAAAGGAGAGTGACGGAGAAGAACAAGATATCGAAAATCTTAAAGAGGAGCTTCTTGTAATTATAGAAATGTATGCCAGGGGAATCAGTTTTAATGCTTAGTAAATGTCACCAGATAAGGTGTAAGGAGCGGATAAAATGAACAAAAAAATGACATCCGGCATAGAATATAAGTTTCTTGATGACGGAAATGTTCAAATGGTTAGCGAAGAATTGGGGATCAACAGTGTGATATTTTTGCAAAACGGGCTCAATTTCGGAACTTTTACGGACACCATAGAATATATAATGGATCAATCGGGACCTATTGAGGCTCTGGACATAGATAAGAATGATATAGCTGAATTTTTAAAAGACAGTTATAAGGCATTTTCGGGAAGAGTGACGTATGAGAATACGAAATACTGCGATGATCAATTATATTATCAAAAAACAAAGACATCGTTTGAATGGCTTAAGAATAAAGGTATTACTCGTTTGTTGTTGTGGATGACCGGGGATTACAGTCTGGTTTCCGGTCACGGTGTGGCAACAGCCATTGATGAAATACTTCCAAAGGCTAACATAATAGTAAGCTTTAATAATGCGGAAGATGTCACAGACAGGATGACGGTATTTGTTTTGGCGTGTTAATGCTTTTAAAGTTGGGTAGAAATCGCTGCAATGAAATAGGATATTTATTTGGTCAATAAGCTTTATCACAAGCCTTCCATCACAAGCGTTGCAGTGGGGAAAGGATATGATAATGGGCATCATAAACGGAATTAAGTCGTGCATAGGCGCCGTTGGTGATGCGTTGAAGGGAGTGGCTGAAAAGATAAAGTCGTTCTTACATTTCTCCGTTCCGGATGAAGGACCACTTTATGATTATGAAAGCTGGATGCCGGACTTTATGAAAGAACTGGCTAAAGGGATAGAGGAAAGTAAGAAGCTTATTACAAGTACTGTTCAGGGGTTAGCTACCGATATGGTTGTGAGCCCTAACATTTCTGCAAGCACGGCGGCCATGACGATAGAACGAATCCTGCTCAAAACGATATCGCCCGTGCTATCCGGGAAGGGTTTAGTTCTCTTGAAACAAGAAAGGGTGATACGGTGGTTCCGATTTACATAGGAAACAAGATCATCGATGAACTTATCATAGATTCCAAGAACAGGATCTCAGTACGAAGCGGAGGGCTTGCTAATGTATAAACTGATAACCATAAACGGGGTGAGCCTTCCGAAGCCGGAGGGTGAATACTCCATAACAAAGAAAGACAAATACAACGTGTATGAAGGCGAGGATGGAACCTCGACCGTAGAAGTTATCCGGCAGGGAATCATATCCCTGTCGGTTTCTTATAATTATGTTAACGAAAAACATTTGAAAGAGATAACAGATGCGATCCGCCTTGTTTCTTCGGTGGAAATATATGATCCTACCCTAAAAATGATCCGCACCATAAATGCCAAGGTCACAGGGGTAAAAACAAAGATGCTTTATTACAAGAACGGGATATCGATATGGTCGCTTGCATTTGACATAGATGAGCTGTAAGGAAGGAGTGGTGCTATGTATGCAACATCTGACAAATACAAAGCATCCCTTGACAGTGGCTGGCTGAATACTGATGTAAGGGGAAAGATAACTCTTACAAACGGAAATGAGATCGAGTTTGACGAGAGTAACATAGTTCCCGGATCCTTAACCTATACAAACAAGGCACTTAACGGAAATGACTTTTGTTTCGGAGGTGTTTATACCGGAGAACTTACGGTTGACTTGATGCTTTCTGTCGACCGTTATTCTCTTAAGGATGCAAAAATCGAAGTTCAATATATACATACGACTGCTGACGGGGTTACGGATGTGATTCCCATCGGCATTTTTTATGTTTATGAGGCTACGAGAACTAAAAAGATCATATCCTTTAAGGCTTATGATTCCATGACGAGCTTTGATGCGGAAGTTGAAGAAACCACCAGCGGAACGCTTTATGATCTGCTCACATATATGTCTGAAAAGTGCAACGTGCCATTAGCTCAGTCGGAACAGGAGATAAACGCATTCGTTAACTCCGAATGGTGGCTCACCCTTGATATGGAGCAGATATCAACCTATCGAGAAGCATTATCGTCCATAGGACTTCTCTGTGGGCGGTTTGCAACCATCAACAGAAACGGCGAGCTGGAGTTTAGGACATTCAAGATGGAGCCGGAGGATTCGGTATCGGCAAGACGAAGAACGGAATCAACTGTAGCGGATTTTAGGACCTTCTTTTATGGCGTTAAGGCCCGGTTTCTTTCAAAAGAAAACTTCTATCCGTATATCGCTGTTGATGAGACCATGACCACGGGACTTCTTCTTGACCTTGGTGACATAACGATCTTTAAGGGAGAGGACACATCAAAGAAGGCTATTATGAATAACCTTCTTCAGGTGGTCCTCGGAATAAAGTATGTTCCGATGGAGTTATCCATGATATCGGATCCAACGATAGACCTGGGTGATTGTTTGGAACTTACAAACATTAACTATTCGGAAGAATCCGTTCTGACTTCGGTTCACTCCATCACATGGACGTATCATTCAAAGAACCGGCTATCAAGCTTTGGCTCCAATCCGAAACTCAAAGGCATCGTTTCAAGAGAGGATAGGATCCTGAGCCAGCTTGAAGTTCAGATGTCAACGAAGGATCTGATCGTAAAGACTTACACCAACAGTAAGAAGATCACGGTAAACGAGAAGAAGGAACAGGAGGTCTTTCTTTTCAACTTTGCAACAACAGCCAAAACAACGGTTATGTTCATGGGAACTGTTCCTTTTGAAGCAGACCTTGATGGCGTTGCCGTGTTCAAAACATACCTTGACGGGGCGCTGGATGAGACAGCTACGGTTCGTTATTTCTTCGAAAGAGGAAGCCACGTGGTATCACTCACAAACTACTTTCCTATGGCTGCCGATGGACGTGCGACGCTCAAGATCACAATGATAACCGAGTATTTTGAAAGTGACTACCGGAAACAGAACACGGATGTGATTTCCATACTGGATTATGTTCAGAATCAGGGAATAGAGGTTGATGACAAGGGAGTACCGCATCTCATAAAAGAGTACACGCCCGGGGAGATAGATGTAACGCCGCCGGTTGTGAATATCAAAAAGTCAACCATAAAAGGCTTGCTGTTTGCCCAGGGTATCGCCGGAGCAGGTCAGTGGGATGGAACAATCAATGTTACAGACGGCTTTGCACCTGTTGAACTTAGGACACTCGTTAATGGCGGCATAAGAGTGGGCGGCTTACGTGATAGCGCGCGCTTTACCGAGTTTGAGTTCCTGACTAAGAACATAACCGAACGCCTTACAGAACATATCAAAGCCGGAGGAGAGAAGAATATCGGAAACTTCTATGACGCTGCTTCATTTGAAATGGATCAGATACCCGTTGGACAGGGTGTTGATTTCTTTAATGGCGTGAAAGTCGGTATACCGCTTCGCCTTGGTTTTATGAATGATTCGACAGCTTTGAGTACAAAAGAGGAGGAAGAAGATGCTTAAGGGACATGCAAAGATAGAACTTACCGATGTTAAGTCGGGAATAAAAAAGACCTTTGAACATGACAACATGTTTACAAAGGCGGTAGCCAATTCGCTTAATAACGGCTGGGTGCAGATGGCAGGAGGCTTGAATACCCTTAAAAGCTGGTATCTGCCGCTTGTGAAAACTGCACTCGGCGGAGTTGTGCTTTTCGGTGATACGATTGACGAGGACGAGGATATAACCTTCTTTCCGGAAGGAAACCCGGTTATAGGATATGCCGGGGATATAGCTTCAGATGGTACATCAAAGTATTGGGGAAGTAAGAACCTATTGGAATCTGAAGACTACGATCCGGAAACAAAGACAGTCAAGTGGGTGTGGGATTTCGGAACTGCACAAGGAAACGGAACCATAAAGGCTCTCGGACTTATGAGCGGTGCTCAGGCTGACTATTATGGGGATTCCGTATGGCATAAGCTGTATAACAGAAGGCTTGATGTTTCTGCGTACTTTTCTTCATTCGGCTACCGTATAGTCGAGTGGGATGGCGATGTTATCACATGGATGGAGAACGGAACCGGGAAGGTAACGATCAAGAAGTCGAGGTTTAATCTTGATAAGGTAACCTTAAACAACACCATCGGAACAGCGGAACTCATATCTTCAGATGTGGTTGCCCTGCCGTTAAGCTCCGTGAACTACAACAGTATGTTTTGGAAAGACGGCTACGACGGTTATTGGTATGGCTTCATTATCATGGCGAGTGATGCATTTGACAGAGCGTACAGCAACGATAATTCGTATGGAACCGGAAACCGCTATATGCAGATCGTAAGGATAAACAAGGAGACGTTCGCCGTTGAATCGCATAACATCACCTTGCCGCAAGGGTATTACGCAGCACTTCCTGCGGTGAATCCGATCATTACAAAGAACTATATATGCTTCGGAACGTCCACCAATATGGGCTTCAGAGATAAACAGAGTTCAGGTGTTTTCGGCTCGACAACATACAACAGCAGTTATATCCGGAAAGATAAGATCATAAAGGTAAGTCTTAATGACTGGACGGTTGCTGTTACGGAACTTGAGGATGAGAACGGCGAAAAGTACTTTATGTATCCGAACACCTATACTTCTGACTTTGCCGCTTCTCTCAGATTTGGTGCAATGTTTGAGAACATCAGGCTTCCAAACGGAACGTATCAGATGAACGATATGATCCTTGATGATGATTGTAAGGTTGTAAAGCAGCTGAAACCGCCGTTCAATCCGAATACGGGAGTTCCGGTAAAAGCGTCATCGGAATATCAGAACGCATACACGATACTCACGCCATGGGCTACCTGCGTGGATTCGGATAGCGGTGATTTCTATACACGACCTATGGGATGGGTGCTGAATCGCAAGAAGAACCTCATTCTGATGTTTGGAAGACAAAGCGGTGCATACTATGCGCTCATTATGCCACTTTACTGCCAGCAGCTCTTTACCATCAATAACCTTTTGGATCCTGTTGTAAAGAGCTCGACACAGTCAATGAAGATTACTTACACGGTTACGGATGTAGAGGAGGATACATGAAGATACAGGATTTAGTTAAATGGCTGGCCATTCTTGGCTTTCCATCTGTTTTTATCATGGTTGCCTGGTGCGTGAAAACGTGCCGGCACTATGCAAAACAGCTGATGACGCTTGTGAAAGCACAACAGGCACAGATGCGGTCACAGCTTTTGGAACAATACCACTTCTATATGGATGCCGGATGGATATCCGAGGAACATATGGAAGATTGGGAAAATCAGTATAAGGCTTATCACAGCCTTGGAGAGAACGGAATCCTCGATAGCAGACGCGAGGATTTACTTAAATTGCCTAACAAGAAGAAGGAGGAGAAACAATGAGAAGTTATCTTACACAGTGGTTTAAGGCGGCAGGAGTCAGAGCTCTTAAGACCGTCGCACAGACAGCAGTAGCAACGATCGGAACATCGGCTGTACTTGGTGATGTGAACTGGACTATGGTGGCAAGTGCATCGATCCTTGCCGGAGTTCTTTCGCTTCTTACCAGCATCGCCGGTATCCCGGAAGTGCCCAAGGAGGACGAGTGATGGTTATTGTAAGCAGCATTCTCACAAAGAACCCGTGCTACACAACGGGGAGAAAGATTAAAGTCAAAGGACTGATGCTTCATTCGGTTGGGTGTTCCCAGCCGAAGGCATCGGTCTTTATTAAAAGGTGGAACTCGGAAAAGCAGGATCAGGCTTGTGTTCATGCCTTCATTGATGGAAACGACGGTAAGGTTTATCAGACGTTGCCGTGGGACCACAGAGGATGGCACGCCGGTGCCGGAGCTAACAACACCCACATCGGTGTTGAAATGTGTGAACCGGCAAGTATCAAGTATACGAGCACCTTCGGTTTCACAGTGACAAACGAAAAAGATGCGATTACGGTGGCAAAGAGAACGTACCAGTCTGCGGTCGAACTCTTTGCTTTTTTATGTAAGACCTACAACTTGGATTCATTGAAGGACGGCGTAATCATAAGCCATAAGGAAGGATACAAGAGAGGTATCGCATCGAATCACAGCGATCCGGAACATTTATGGAAGGGACTCGGCCTTGACTATACTATGGACGGTTTCCGTAAAGACGTAAAGAAAGCCATGACCGGAACGCAGCAGGAACCCAAGAACACAGAAGTTCTTGCCCGTGAGGTCATCTGCGGCCTTTGGGGTAACGGTTCCGAAAGAAAAAGACGGCTCACAGCAGCCGGATACAATTACAGAGAGGTTCAGGACAGAGTGAATGAGATCCTGAGATAAAAGTAGCCCATAGCTATCCGTGTAGGATGGTTATGGGCTTTTTTGTTGGATAATTTGGGATATAATCATTAATGATTTTGTTATGGATTATGACCACGGGAGGATGTTATGGATAGTAAAAAAGGTTGGTTACTGGACAAAAAGAAGTCTTTAGAAGTCACCATTGATTCATACAGAAATGCTTCACCTGTTGCAGGAAAACCACAGAATATAAATCAGCTTTAAATACTATAAGATATATTTTTGCAAATTTCACAATACATAATAACATTTTAGGTGAAAAAATAAAGTGGGAATGCTATAATTATTTTGGGCTTTGGCATCAACCCTAATTTATAGGAGGATAATCCATGAAAGGTGTAGTTAAAACGTATAATAGTGAAAAGGGTTTCGGATTTATAACTAGCGATGACGGAGATATATTTTTCCACATTAATAATGTGAAAAACAAAGCAGTCGTTCCTGTACCGGGAATGGCTGTAGAATTTCAAAAAGGAGAGAACGAAAAAGGTGATTTTGCACAGGATATTACTTTAGCTGAAAGCACTGGCAAACCTGTGTTTATTAAATTGGGCAATGACAGGATCAAGATATCGAATATTAAAGATTATGGCATTTATGATGATAGTGATTCTTTATTATCGGAGTTTAAGCGCAATGAGAAGTGGATTATTGACCATGAATTGGACTTGCGACAACTAAAAAACGATGAACGGACATATTGGAATCTTATTCCTGGAAGAGAATATGAATTAAATGAGAAAAAGAGAGAGCAAAAGGAACTGGAAAACTCTATCAGGTATCAAAATGCATTGAGGCATAATTTGATATGTTTATATTTAACAACTTATCAAGGTAATTATTATAAATATTATGAATGTTTAGAAGATTGGGATATTAACGAAAAACTTAAGCTTTTAGATACATATTTGTGTGAATGAAATACTCTTTATAAGAATCTTACTGGTCCCAAAGCAAAAAAGTTGAATTACCCGGGATATAAGGAAGTAAATAATTCTGGTAAAATAGCTCTTGTGAGAATAAGATAAATGACGTTGTATAAATAACCAGGTTTTAAGGATCGAGAAATCGGTCCTTTTTATTTTAAATGTCTTTGAAACCAACATTGTTTTTGATACAATAATTATATTAAAAACTATGGGGTGACATCATGGCTAAGACGCTTCAGCTTAAAATAAATCTTATAGACGGTGATGCAGAAGGAAGGTGGAATATAACTATTCCGGGGCATTCGACATGGGCATATAAGATCCCAAAGGATATGTATAAAGATTGCTCAGACATAGCTGAAAAAATATGCAGGCCTTCGGTTTACCTGCTTTTTGGTGAGGCAGAGGACAACTATCCGGTGGTTTATGTTGGAGAGACAGAGGATGCCCTTAAGAGGCTTGATCAGCACGCGGGTAAAAAGAAATACTGGAGCGAAGCTATTGTATTCGGAAATACTGAATGGAATAGTGCATATATAAAACGACTTGAAGGGGAGCTTTTCAAACTGGCTAAGGAAGCTGGCCGCTATGATGTAAAAAATGATACAATACCAGGAAAGGTTCATATTTCCGAGGATGAGGAAGGAACTATCTATACTTATGTAGAGGATATTCGCCTTCTTGCTTATGCATTAGGACACAAAGTATTTATCTCCCGGCAGGACAATGCGATGAAGGACGCACAGGATAAAATACAGTTTTTCTACTTTTCCATGAAGGAAGGAAGGGCCAAGCTAATGATTTCCGAGGGAAAATACGTTGTTTGCAAAGACTCTTATG
>JAEEGK010024595.1_pt1 | contig 12464 bp, 14 predicted proteins | sample 8958771 | NCBI WGS metagenome assembly JAEEGK01 (sample SAMN16246547, study PRJNA631951) | gut metagenome | biome: gut microbiome; feature: rumen; material: SC-attached | host: Bos | place: Iran: Karaj | collected 2018-10 | reverse complement strand
TATGTGGTATAATATATATAGAGGGTAAGGGAAAACCCCAAAAACAAAAATTTAGTCAACTAAACACAACAGAAACGAGGTAAACACAATGAAAGAATTAAACATCAAGATGTTAAAGGTTACTAATACATTTCACAATGGTTTGGTAAGTAGTGATTATCTAATAATTTATGAAGATATGTCATACCAAATATTTGACTTAAAGGACTTAAGTGAAAATGATATGCACCGCATAACCGAATTTATGAGAAAGTCAAAAGTAGTTGTAAGGGTTAGACGTTATCCAAAAAGCAACATAACACGAACAGTCGGCAAATGGTTCTAAGGGGTTTAACCTAAAGCCCCTAACCAAACCCGCACGGGGTTAAACAAATCAAAACCTAAAGGAGAAATGCACAATGAAAACAAGTATCACTATCAAGGAAACCAAACAGACAATAGCAAACAAGCCCGAGAGCTACAGCAACTATATTAACACCCTTAACGCTGATATGCAGAGAGCCGACAGAATAGGCGGTATAAATCTTGCTAAAGCTTGTTATGAAGCTAAAGAGCATATTAAAATTGGTGAGTGGGAAGAGTTTACCACAATCAAGAGTTATGCAGAAACACTTACAATCAAGCACGCACGTGTTATACAGCTTATCAAGGGCTATGAAGTTATTAGAGATTTATATAACTACATACACGAGGAGTGTGACAACGAAGACGAGCAGAAAGCACTACAAGAAATAATGGAAAAGTATACTATTACTCACTATTACGAATTACGAAACATTGACCCTTGCACAATAGGTGCTTATGCACTCGATAGATTTATAACTCCTAATATGAGCGTAGCAGAACTCAAAAAATTCCTATCAGAAATAAACGCAAACACCGACGAGGGCGAGCAGGACGGCGACGACGAAAACGGCGACGACGAGCAGGACAACGACAACGAAAACCCCGAAATCATCGTTAAAAACGCAGATGAAGCGGAACTGTTATACAAGACAGTTTTACAGATGATAAGCGAGGGTAAAACACTTAAAATCGACATAGACACCATTTAATATTCTTTCTCATTTATCGGTTTTTCTCTTGGGGTTTTTACCAATAAAAGCCCCATACCAAAACCCGCATAGAACAAAGCCGATATACACCAAAAGTAATAAAAGCGTGTTGAAACTCGGATTGAACACACTAACGGGCGAAACAAAACTAAATGAAAAAGGAGTAAACACAAATGAGTACAATTTTATCAAACGGAATGAGCGCAAAGGACATTTTCAACACCCGCACAGCAAGCAACACTATAAAAAACTTTGTAGGCGTTGCTATTCCCGTATACGGCTACGCCATTATCAGCGATAATGACAAGACAACGGGCGAGGAAATCGAACTCGGTTACATCAAGAGCGAGGGTGGTAACATCATCGGCTTTAAGTCGGGCGTTTGTCTTGATACACTCCGTCAGTTTGACGAATTTATCAAGTCGGCAGAGATAGACGTAACAAAAGGCGAAATAATGATAGAGTTTACAACACAGACAGCAAAGAGCGGACGAGAGTTTTATACTTTTAAAATCTCAGAATAATTTGTAATTGATTTGTAATTGAACTGTATATAACTTTATTATAAGACCATTTAAAGTTATTGATATCAAGCAAAAACGGCTTTGACGTTTTACACATTATACTATATATCTCACAGTTAACTATCATTCCTACACCAATAGTTAACCATACAACAATAATAATTGAATAGTGAGCGGGGAAAATTTAGTTAACTAAATTCCCCGCTTGAATATATCAAAAACAAAGGGGTGAAAAAATGAGCACAAATAATAATCGTGATATTTGGGAGATACGCAGTAACACCGAAATAAAAGGGATTATCTACAGCGGATATATGCAGGAACTTACAAACAAAGTAACGTCAATGTTTGACTTTAAAGGACTACCCGAAACAGTCAGCGAGAATTTTTTCAAACTTTCACTTGTGCTGTTTGGTGAATGTGCAATACTAAAAGACAAAAAAGGTGAATATTACGCTGTAAAGGGTCAACGCTCGGGAGAGCCTAACGCATACTATATACCTAAAGGCTACGTTTATGCAAACCCCGCTATCGGGTCAGAAACTTTTGAAAATGTAAAGGTAAACCCATACATAACAATATTTTACCTAACACCATTTGACGAAACCACTTTAAGCGGGTCGGGAATGTGGGCACTAATAAACAGAACAGCACGCACACTTGCAGATATTGACGTATCAATAAAAACAGCGGTTAAAAATAGCCGTATAGTAGGTTTTTGCGAGTGTGACAGCGATACAATAAAAACCCGTTTGGACGAGGCTTTTAAGAAAATGAGAAACGGCGAGGACGTTTTCTCCGTGAAATCGGGATTTGAAAACGAAATCAAGCTAAACCCATTTTTGACGGGTGCAAACCTACCCGAAATTATGCGGGAACTTGTAGAGTTAAGACAATTTGTTCTTGCTAATTTCTATCACGCTTTAGGCATAAACAGCAATTACAACTTAAAGCGGGCACAGATATCAAACGAGGAAATCAAAACTAATGACGACATACTAATTATAAACACCTATGAAATCATAAAACAACTAAAAATAGGGTGTGATGAATTAAACGCAAAAACAGGATTGAATGTTAGTGTTGACTATAGCGAGCCGTGGAAAATTTTACGAGAAACAGAAATAAACAATGAAGATACAGAGGACACCGAAACGGAAAACAACGAGGAAAGCGAGGGTGAAGAAAATGAAATTTATGACAACGCAGGAAATGAAAACTAAACTATCATTAAATGAACTGATAGACCTATGTGCATTTTATCGTGATTGTGCTTTGCAGGAATACGAGCGCAAAAAGGAACTTGAACAGAAAAACGAGAAATTAAGCAAGAGCAACAAGGAACTAAACAACATAATCGACACCTTAAACAAGATAGTACAAACTATGATGTAAAGGCGGTGAATAAATGATAGTCACAAATAGCGGTTACGCATACTATACATTGAATGAATTGTACTTGAAAAATAGTGCAATAAACACAATTTTTGATGATGTTCAAAGCATTTTTCAGCCCGAAAGCCCTATACAAAAATCAATGTTCCTTATGTTTAAAATGCATTTCGGGAACTGTCACATAAATCAACCAAAGGGGAACGACATAATCGGGCTTGATGATGTTTTAGAAATCAAACAAAAGGTATATTTGCACTACCTTGAAAACAAATACAAATATGACAGTCTGATAGCAAGTGAACATTTTGAATATAACCCTATCGAAAATTATGATATGACAGAACACGAGGAAAGCACACGCACCCCCGATTTATCAGACGAAACAACATACAACACAACGCAGGAACACACCCCCGATTTAGAGCACGAAATTACATACAACACAGAGGATAAACGCACAGCAAACCTAAACGACAAAACCACATACAACAGCACCGACACACGGACACCGAACACAACAGAAACGACAAACAACGAATTTAAACCCTATGTAAAATATCAAACAGTTGACGACGGGGAGGACGTAAACAGCGTTTCAGCCTATGACACTAACGGCTTTACCAATAATAATAAATTGGAAAAAGACAACACACGAACAGTCACCCCGATTTTAACAACGATAAACAACACCCCGACGGGCGACAAAACAAACACGACAACCACAAACACGGGAACAGATACGAACAAAAAAACGGGGTCGGACGAAATCGACCACACGGGAACAGATACGAACAAGAAAACGGGAACAGAAACAACGACTGACACGGGAACAGACACGACAACACACACGGGGTCAGACACAACGACCCACACGGGAACAGACACAAACGAGCGTGATTTAACACGTCACGGCAATATTGGTGTTATGTCAACACAACAGATGATTGAGCAAGAACGCTCGGTCGCTGATTTTTCAGCCGTTTCAATATTTTTCAACGGCGTTAAAGATATACTATGCTTAATTTATTAAAAGGAGTTTGATAATATGAAAGTATCACAGTTAGCAACATTTTTAAATGAAACCGCAGTACCCGAATTTCTCGGCAAGGACGAAAACGGCGACCCCGTCGTTATTATTAAAGAGGATTTGAGCAATTTTCTTGATTTTGGCAGGGCGTTCACCGACACGGCAACTAATGACGATTTAGACAACTTTATCAAGAAACTCGGTGACAAGGTCGGTAAACAGATTTTTGTAGCAAGGGAGTATAAGCCCCTTATGCCCGACATAGTAAAGGACGGGTCTGAATGGGGGTCTGTAGTCGAAAAGTCAAGAATTATTCCCCGTGACTTTGAAACGAATTTTGTTTGGGATTTAACAGCGGGTGAAAAGTATGATGAATTTCTTACATTTAAGCCGAACAGCGCAACAGTTAAATACTACAATAAAAAAGTCACATACAGAATACCGCTTGAAGTTACCCGCAAACAGATAAAGGGGGCTATGACAAGCGCAGACGCCTTTACACGTTTTGTCGGTGCACTTGAACAGACAGTTGCAAATCAGATGTCGCTTGCATACGAGATAATGTCACAGCGACTTGTTAACGGTATGATTTGTCAGTCAGTACTTGACAGCAGGGAAATCAAACTCGGTACACTTTACACAGCCGAAACGGGCACGACATTTAACACAATAGAGGAAATGCTTGCAGACGCTGACTTTTTACGTTGGAGTGTTGCAAAAATCAAGGACATATCAAACCTTATAACAAAAATGTCAACATCTTACAATGACGGCACGGCGATGACCTTTACTCCTAAAGAGTATCAGAAACTCACAATGTTATCACCCTATGCAACAGCACTTGAAACAAATCTTTATAGCGGTACATATCACGACGATTTTCTTAAACTCGGTGAATATGATACTGTACCTTTTTGGCAGACACTCGGCACGGGTAGTTATTCAGATAGAGCAGAGATAAAAGCCGTACCTATCCACTACAGAGAAACAGCAGGTGACACAGACGTTGACGCAACGGGCGTAATTGCTGTATTACGTGATGTTGACGCCCTTGCAATTTTCAATCACGAAAAGTACACAACAACATTTGTAAACCCCGATACAGCGGTTACAAGATATAATCACTTTGAGGATTTGTCGCTATACGCTGATACAAGCGAAAACTTTGTTGTTTTCACACTCGGCTAATGAATGATAAGGATTTATCAAAAATTATTGCTATTGTCTATGGCGTTATGTATGTTGTGTATGCTGTATGTGTTAGAATACTAAACAAACAGCCGAAACACCACAAAAAGAAACGCAAAAAAGACAAGCAATAATAATTTAGTCAACTAAATTTATACGGGGGTCACAGCACCCCCGATATTTTTCAAGGGGTGATAATATGACAGTTACGTTATATCAAACAACTAACCGAAAAACAGACGTTAATAAAACCCTTACAAATGGCAACACATACAGCAACGTAAAAATTAAAGAGGGTACTAATATCATAAAGCCTACTATTGTTTTTAGTGGTGGGTCAAATAACTATGTAGAGTTAAGCAAGAATTATGCTCACATTCCCGCCTTTAACAGATACTATTTTATAGAGGATATTGTCATTGAAACAGGCGGGCGTGTTGAAATCAAAATGCGCTGTGATGTATTAGCGACATATGCAACAGAAATAAAAAACAGCACCCAATTAATTTTACGTCAAGAAAATATCGGCTTGAATGACATACCCGACACGCAACACCCTATTGCACCATACACAAATACACGGGTGATTGACTTTGAAACAACGCCATTTTTCAACGGGTTAGACCACACAACAGAGTGCTTTTTGCTCACAGTTGCAGGAAAGTAAGGGGGTTATATAATGGCAAGATTAGAAACACAAGGTTATTTAAAGTCAAATGTTGACGGAAACACAGTTGGCTATGGTGTGCCATTATCAAGCGACACCATAAGAGCAAACCACAAATTAAAAGATGAATATTTTATCAGTTATTCGTCAGCACCTTATGCACGTAAAACCGCACGTATTTATCAATTCGGGTATGGTGTAAATGCCCATTCGGCGGTATTCGTTGACCGTGAGCAATTAGCAAACACAATACAAATCAATAATAATTGTGCCCGCTTTATTCCTGTGTGCGACCCTACACTCCCCGAAACAAGCAGTCCGTCAACAGCTTACCCCGCTATAATGGCACAGTCGCATAACTACCAATACACACAAGAGGGGCTTAATATTAATAGCCGTATATTTAAAAATTATCGGTCAAAATTTATGTATGGTGACGATTTAACAAGTAAAGGTGACGGGTGTACAAATATCGCACTTGCTACAAAATGGAACGTCAAACAATGGGCTATTGTACCGATGTTAATAGGCATATACAGCGGTGTAGGTGTCGGGCGTGATGTAGAAATAGGACACGCAAACGGTATTGATTTAGACACATATTTTGCAGACCCTACACAATACCCGTCAAGCGTAACGGGATATCCAAATAGTGCACACATAGGTTTTAGTTATGGTTTTGTGTTAGTGGGTAATTTAGCAGATAACACAGCGAGTTATGGACGTAACCAATTAGGTGATTGTGGCTATGAAATGTTACAAGAGGGTAATTTATTAGTTGGTGGATATGCTCAAAATATGCCCGCCCCGTTCCCGTCATACGCCCGTGATGTATACGAGGTTAATGCGCTCGGTACAGAAAATATAAGACAGTTGCGCTCATTTAGTGGTGCAAATATGTTTCTTGGATTGTCTGTTAATCTCGGGTATTACGGGGGTTTTGCAAATAGTTATAAAAATCTACAAGGGGCAAATTATGCGACACCATTTTTTGCTTTTGAGGGTGACGGTGTGCAATATATGGAAGCAGGTAGCAGAGCGTTTGAGGTAGTAGGCGACCCGCAATACATTTCGTGGACAGCAAACAAATACGGCATAGGTAGGGCGGGTAGTGCTCACAGAGTGGAAAGTGAAATCCCGTTTATATCCTCACAATATCTCAACAAGGAATTTTTAATAAAAGTTGCGTCACAACTCGGTTTACCTGTTTTAACATCGTGGGCGACTGCTGAAAGTTTTGAAAGTGCCACAAATATAAATACGTGGTATGAGGACAACGGTGATAAAGTTTTAATACCCGATATCGGGCAAGACGGGCACGTGAACGACAGCAACCCGACACCATATGGGGAGTTAGACGAAAACGACCCGAGGAGAGATTATTTAGATAGTAACGACCCGTTACAGACACTTGACCCGCCCGACACGAGCGACATTGACCCTAACCACTATACAGATGAAACACCCTTGAACTATCCCACAATTACGGCAGTCGGGGCATTTAACAAGTATTTTGCTATATCAAAAGACGATATTGACGACTTGTGCGACTTTTTATACACAAACAATCAATCATCTATTAGTGATATGCTTGACGGCTTGAAGCTAAACGGCGAAAACCCTATGAACTTTTTGATAAGTTTAAAAATGTTTCCGTTTGACATAGGGGAATATGCTGAAATCGAGCCTGCTAATATTGGCTTTGGTAATGGTGTAGACACAGGTATTGTGGCGGAACGTGTAAACAGTTTTACGGCGGTGCTTGATTTAGGTAGTTGCACATTTAGACAATACAACCATAATTTTTATGATTATGAGCCATACACAAATGCAAAGCTTTATATACCTTTTTGCGGTGAGGTTAGCATTAGCACGGCGCAGTTTGTAGGACACACAATAAACGTTAAAATGATAGTTGACATTATAACGGGTGCTTGTTGTGCGGTTGTATTTTGTGACGGGATAGCGGTTAGTTATTCTAACGGAAATATAGCTGTTGAAATACCTATCACGGGAGAAAATGCGACAGAGTATGTTTCACGAGGTATGGCAGATATAAATAAAACAATTGGGTCAGTTATCGGACTTGCAAACGGGGGCGGGGTTAGCTCACTTATGCAAGGACTTGAAGCGGGTTATGATTTTAACCATATGCCCACGCCCTTACAAACTAACGGAACAAGCACAGCACAAACAAATTTCTATAAGCCGAAAAAGTGTTATTTTGTGGTACAGTCACCCGTTTTATTACCCACATCGGCATATAAATCACAAGTCGGTTATGCGTGCGAGGTAACACGGACTTTAAACGATTTGCAGGGTTTTACAGTATGCGGAAATGTAACAAACATAACACCTTCACAAGCGACAGAACAAGAGATAAACGAAATCAAACAGCTTTTAGAAAGCGGGGTTTATCTGTAATTTAGTCAACTAAATTTTTAGGAGTGTGAACAGCTATGAAGCTAAAGGAATTACGAAAATATGTAGCCGAATACGCACGACACGCAAACGAAATATTACAAGAAACAAGAGCAGAAAACCCCGAATTTTTAAAACAGCGTTGGGAAGCGGTTTTACACGACCATTCCGAATACAGCACCAAAGCAACAAAAAATCACCCGTCACGATTTAGACAGAGTACGAGCAGATTTAACACGCAACAGTTAAAAGACTATTTCGGGATATTAAAGGAATTTACAGATGATATACAGCAACAAGAAGAAGAAAAAGAAGAATACACAAACGCAGGCTACACGGGGTTATATGAAATAATTAACCTTATCGAAAGTGAATATTATAATTACTATTATTGGCTTGACACCGACAAACAAGAAATGATTGACGAAACATTGACAGTCATTGAAAAAATGGCAAATGCAGGACTAACCACAAGCGAAATTGACGATATTATAACAACAGCATTTTACGCTAACGGCAGTACAGAAAAAGACAAGCCACATTATTATGATACAAACTATGTCAGCGACATTACGCAGGGGGGTACTTATGTATGATACACAGAAAATATTATACGGATTTATCCCCCGCCCCTTTTGGGGTGTGGGTCAAGGACGGGTCAAAGGGTGATGTTTTAAATTTAGCTTGCAGTTTTGACATTGAAACCACCTCTTATTATGTGGGAGATAAAAAGTATTGTAATATGTACTTGTGGCAATTTAGCATTACGAGCGGGTGTGCGTGGTATGGGCGCAAGTGGGGAGAATTTAAAGAATTTTTGGAAAATATCAAGCAAATATACGGACTAAACAAAAGGCGCAGAATGATTATATATGTGCATAACTTATCATTTGAATGTGCGTTTTTAAAGTCGGTAATTGACATTGATAAAATATTTGCGTGTGAGCCACAAAAACCTATGTATTTTACTTATGATTGTTTTACATTTAAAGACAGTTATATTTTATCGGGTTTGAGTTTACGCCGAACACTTGAAGAGTGTAAATGCCCCGTTGAAATCGACAAAACAGAAATTGACTACACGTTGAAACGACACAGCGAAACACCATTGACAAATGCGGAAATCGAATACGGCTTGAATGACACTTTGGGGTTATCGTATTACATAGAAACAGAGATACAGAAAAACGGAGATATAACAAAAATACCACTAACAAAAACGGGATATGCAAGGCGATTTGTGCGGGAAAAATGTTTTGAAAATCCCGAATACAAAAAGTTGATAGACAGAATACAGATAACTAACCCTAAAATTTATGAAATGCTTGAAAGTGCATTTAGCGGGGGGTACACACACGCTAATGCGTGGTATGTTAATAGGGTAGTTGACAACGTGGCAAGCATTGACTTTACGAGTAGTTATCCGTCAGTAATGATTAGAAAAAAGTACCCTATGTCAAAATTTAATCAACTAAATTGCAAAAAAGAAAATGTTATGAAAATGTGTGAAAAATTTTGCTGTGTATTCAATGTTACGTTTAAGGAGTTAGACAGCAAATCATTAATACACACAATATCAAAACATAAATGCAAAGCGATAGAGGGTAAAATAATTGAAGATAATGGGCGGTTAGTGTATGCCGATAGTGTTACATTGACAGTAACAAACATTGACTTTATAGACATAGTGCAATTTTACAGTTACACGGATTTTGAAATCAGCGACTTTTATTTTGCACAGGCGGGGTATTTACCTAAAGAATTTATATTGTGCATTTTGGAATTGTACGAAAACAAGTGCAAATTAAAAGGTGTTGAGGGTCAAGAGGACGTTTATTTAGTCAGTAAGGGTATTTTAAATAGTTTGTATGGTATGTGCGTAACGTCATTAGTACAAAACAATTATATCTTAAATGGGTATGATTGGGAACAAGCAGAGGAAAAGACAATTGATTTTTGCGTGAGAAAAAATGCAAAAAACAAGCGCACGTTTTTAATATATGCGTGGGGTGTTTGGGTCACAGCATACGCAAGACACGAACTTTTCAAGGGTATTCACGAAATTGAAAAACGTAATGATTTTGTATACTCGGACACCGACAGCATTAAATTTCGGAACTATCAATTATATACTAAATGGATTGATAGTTATAACACAGAATGCATAAAAGAACTTGAAGCGTGTTTGGATTTTTACGGCATAGACCCAAAAAGAATAAACCCCGATAACAAACACCCGCTCGGGGTGTGGGATTTTGAGGGCGTTTATGATAAGTTTAAAACATTAGGGTGCAAAAGGTATATGTGGCGCAAAGGGGCGTTTGAAATGCGTAAAGATACTTTGGGGAATTGGTGTAAAAAATGTGGTTATTATCGCTATGTTAGGTTTTTAAACCCTCTTGAAAAGTCGTGTAAATTCGGGGTTACAGTTGCGGGATTGAGCAAACAAAATGCAGTTAGCTACATTTTGAATAATGGTGCATTTAAAGCATTTACCCGTGATTTGACAGTACCAAAAGAACACAGCGGACGACTAACACACACATATTTGAACAATATGCCCCCCGCTTTTATGTATGATTATTTAGGTAACAAATATTTATGTGATGATGTGACGGGAGTGTTTTTGGAACAGTCAGAATATAATTTATCAATCAGCAAAATATTTTTAGAGTATTTGCGAGGACTGAAAACACACGAAACACGGCACGTTGACGAAATTATAAAAGGAGTTTTGAACAATGGCAAAAAATGAATTTTTTAATGCGTGGTATTATATAAATAAATATCCGCATAATGCGTGGTATCTGTTTTGGGGTCAAAGGTCAAATGGTAAAACATTCAGCACTATTGACGGGGCTTTAGTTAGGGGTTTAAAGATAGCATACATTAGGCGGTATGATACCGACCTAACAAACGCAGATTTGCAAAAGCTATTTTACACAGACCATAACATAGACAAGTTGACGGGCGGGGAGTATGATAATATAACAGTACAGCCCGCTAAACAGATTTGCTATTGCACATATGACGAAATGGGGAAATTGATAAATAAATCAAAGCCGTTTGCACAATGTTTTGCATTGAATAAATGGGAACGTTACAAGGGTGCAGACAGGGGAACATTTGATATTATTATCATTGACGAATTTATGGGAGAAAAGGAATTAGCGGACGAATATATTAAATTAAAGAATATGTTGTCAACACTTTTGAGAAATAGGGAGAAAAGTATAATTGTTATGCTTGCTAATTCGTTTAACCCCTATTCAGTTTACTTTGATGAATTGTGTGTCAATGATGAGGTGCAGAGTATGAAACAGGGCGACACCAAAACAGCACAATTTGAGGAAACAGGAATTTTATTACATTGGTGTTCACAAAACAGCGTGACGGCTAAAGTTAATTCAAAGTTTTTCGGCTTTGACAAGAAAAAGCAAAGAACGCAAATGATTGAGGCGGGCACGTGGCAAATTGACGATTATCCGCATTGTACTTTGCCTTATATACATAAACACACGGACGAGGGCGGGCACGTTATAGCTTTTTTGTATTTGTCTTTTCGTTCTCGGTATATGGTATTTAAATTAGTGCATATTGAAAATGTACCCGTTTTTATACATTGTCACTTTACCGATGAAATACCAATTAAAGCGAAATATATATTTACCCCGTTAACGGATATTTACACAGATACCACATATCACAGTATTAAGAATTTTGTCGCACGTAATGGGCGATTAGGGGAGATATTTAATAGTTGCTTGCAAAAGGGCAGGATTTATTTTAATACAAATTTAGAGGGCGAATTCTTTAAAACGTGGTATGAAAAACAGAGATTTAGGGAATTTACATTTTAAGGAGGTGTTACTGTGACAGATGATTACATACCAATATTTGAAAATACAAAACCTATCAAATCAATTTGTGACGGGTGTATTTGCGAGTATGAGGAAAACGCATTTTGTAATTGTGATAATTGTGTACGGAATTTAGTTGACTAAATTTTAACCGCTTTGGTATTTATCAAGGCGGTTTAAATTCACTTTACCACTTTACCACTTTACCACGCTAAAGCGGTCAATTCCTACCACACTTTAGCACTTTAGCACTTTAGCACGCTAAAGCGGTAAAGCGTAGGGCAGGAAAAAAATAAGGGTGTTTTTTTGGACAGTCTATATACCCAA
>JAEEGK010024592.1_pt1 | contig 12465 bp, 11 predicted proteins | sample 8958771 | NCBI WGS metagenome assembly JAEEGK01 (sample SAMN16246547, study PRJNA631951) | gut metagenome | biome: gut microbiome; feature: rumen; material: SC-attached | host: Bos | place: Iran: Karaj | collected 2018-10 | reverse complement strand
TCATTATGGCAGCCACGATGCTTGTTAATGCTCCATTCTCCAATGCGTCTGTCAGGAAGAACGGCCATATTTCCAATGGTGTAGCAAGTGGTCTGGAATTCCTTCATCTTTGCTTTTAGCCCATCATCAGGTTTCCATATCGCAGTGAACTTCTCGTTCCAAGGCTGAGAGAATAACGTATTATACGTATTGAGCGTGTCGCCACGAAGTTTGCCCTCACCAAGGTTGTCCATTGATAGATTCTTCCAGACCTCTCCAAACACCAGGCAATAGATAGCCCGCATCAACTCCGTATCATCCGAATCGAAGTTACGACCAGGGCAGCCATACACTTTATCATTGCGTAGGTTGCCCAAAGGGAAGGTCGCCAAACGGTTAATGTCACCTTCCAACTTTTCCTCGACAAACTGTGCGACAAGCTCTTTTGGGTTCATAGGCGTTTCATTTCTGGGAATTTCTCTTCTCGCAATACTTTCTCGGCAGCATCCATCAGCTCAGGACGGAGTTCCCATACCCAAAGACCGTTCTCTTTACGTGCTCTGATAGTTGGGGTTGACCAGTAATGACGAACATCAGAATCCTTCTCGTCAATCACTGCGAAATTGAGCATGTGCTGTGCGCGTCTACCTAAAGCAACGATGCTGCCAGTCAGGGCATCGGCTTTGACACCGAACATCTCTTCCATTTGTTGCAACGTATATCTCTGGCCACGACCGGCTTGCAGGTAGCACTGTAACATACGTTTGATGCTATTGCTTGCATTGACGATTATCCGGCACCATTCATCCATGGAAATGGTTAGTGGGGCCTCCTTGAAGCCATCCGTATATGTATGATGGTATGAGGTGAATGGCCTGTCATCAATGAGTTCTACACACGATGAGCTACCACCGAATTGTGGAACTTTATATTTGAACTTGGGGATATTGACTTCTTTCGAGAACACATCCTTCCATGTATTGAAGGTTTTCTCGTTGAAAATAGCATACCCTTCATCATCGAATCCGTCTATTATTCGGAAATCAGCGATAAGATCCTGTTTCTCTTTCTCGGATAAGGTCGGAACCCATAAAGTCTCGAACTTAGCCTGAAGTCCAGCCTTGGTATAGCTGTTTACTTTCATCTTTGATGACTTCAAAAAGCGTTCGACAGCAAGGAATAGCTTCTTCATCTTTGACCTGTCAGCATAGGTAAAGTCATACTGCGTCACAGGAACAGCCATGTCTGTCAGCAAGTTGTCAGCTGTCAGAAGTGCCTTTGTCCCTTCGTCGCCTGCCGCGATTACAATCTCATAGATAATCGCTTTCAATATTACTTCTTTCTGGTCTGTCATATCAATATATCGTTACTGAGTACTCAATATCATCATCTTCTGCCATATTGTACATCTCCATGTGCGAAGCATCAGAATTGTATTCCTTGTAATGTGCCCCCCATGGATGACGTTTCTCTATCATACCATCATCAGGATTCATGCCTTCTTCCTCCATATTCTCCCGTATGGCCTTTAATATCTTCCTGTGAATACCAGGCATCTCCTCAGCTATGTAATCAGAATCGAGCATTTCTCCTTCATCTTCTGCATCTTGCAGTTTATTGTAGAGATGGTCAGAGACATCCATATCAAACGATGTTTCTCCAGCTTCGTCGAAACCAAACACCGTGTAGGTGATTTCTATACTATTGTCTGAGTACATATATTTTGATAATTGGTTAAACTCCGTTATTATGTTTAATTCTCTATATGTATTGTATCTGTTAGTTCAATAATGTGAGTTACATCAAGCAATTTAGGCATATTTAAAGCGCCTTGGAAAGCTCCTCTTAGCCATTCCTCATTGATGACGTTATTCAATTTGATATGAAATTCACCTTTTTCATCTAAGATTCGTTCTGAAAAAGCAGTATCGTTATGGCTATATCTCAACCTCATAATCTGAGCTATTGCATCGTAAGTAAAATAGGCATGATATCCACCTGTGTCAAATATCATCTCGGAGAAGTGTTCTACGAAATAGTCCATAATATATTGGTCATCTACATCACCCATTTTATAACGCACATAGAAGTCTGTATCAAACATGCGTAAAAATATTAGGAACAAGATGGTTTCTGGAGCTATTGTAAAATTCCTTGTCCTCTTTACAACTAATCTTGTGTATAACAACCATTTTTCCAACTGTCGTATGCTAAGTCTTCTTATTTGATAAAACAGACTAATGAACCTTACATAATCCTCTATGGCATGACTATTGTCTTTTCGTTTTAACAGGTCATTAGTAAACCCAAATCTTTCAAGTGCTGAATTAATCAATCTATCCAGATCTCCAATAGGTAGGTCATACTGAACGTCTATGAATCGACGTAGATAATCATCACCATCTATTAAGTCTGAGCCATAATAACCTCTTATAGAATGACTAAGCTGTTCTCTGTCTATTGACAGTATAAATACGATTTTGGGAACATTGAATAAGTGCTTTATCCTTTCCAGCGTTTTTACAGCAAACGTTGGATTGCATCTGTCCAGTTCATCAATAATGTATATGATAGGCTTGTCCGATTGCACCGAAGCAACAAATTCAGAAAGTGCTCCCTTGAAATCCTCTATGGTTTCCTGTTGCTTTTCATAATTAGCGATGCACTGATTGAGAATCTTCATGGATTCTTTACTGCCTTCTTTCACTATCTTATCCCACTCCACACCAGTATAATACTTAGCAATCTGGGCAAGAATCTCAGGAATCATAGCAAAAGAAATCTTAGCTGCAGCCTTAGTCATCTTCTCAATCGTTTTCTTTCCTTTCGGAGTTGTCGTTTTCTTGAATTCAGCAATGAGGCCGATAATAGGGTCTGTTATATAGTCTGCTTCCCATGCATTATAGTTCATTACAGTATAACCTTGTTGGCGCATATATTCAGACCACATTTTTACAAATGTAGTCTTACCAGTTCCCCATTTGCCATGCAGAGCTATAACGCATCCATCGGAGAAGGCTGAAACCATTTGTTCCAGCACTTTGCCGCTTTTGTCTCTCCCTAACATGTCGCCATTGTAGGGATTCCCTTCCATAGGGGCTATTTCATTCAATCTGGCATGCATGTTCTGTCAAATTATCGCTGTTAAAACCTCTTCTATAAACTCCTCAATACTATATACCCTGTCACCGACACAGGAAAAGTGGACGGGATATGGTATCTTATAGTATTTCTTGAACTCTAAATTCACAAGGAAACTCGTCATTAGGCTTGGCGTACCTGTAGATGTAGGCACTAACGTGAACCCAGCATCTTTCAGCCGATTCACAAGGATGCCTATCCTTTTTTGCTCTTTACAGTTTACAGCATAGGGTAAGACTTTATTCTCAGCCTCTCGGTCTGCCTCTGTGCGATAATACATCTCAGCCCATCCTTCCATATTATTCTATTTTAATATTACATCAATGCCTCTTTCAGTTCGTCTATTGAGCAGCATACGCCACTGAATAGTTTGTACATCAGTTCCGGCTCTTGCCGTTCAGGAATATAGGCGATGGTAGTCCGACCTTTGCCTGCGAACCAACCGGCCTCTGTATGAGCACTTCTACCACAAGGCAGTACCAACACACATGTATCGCAAGCCTCCATCGCCTCGATATCGTTGTTGAACTGACGCACGGCTTTCTCGTGCTGCAGCATATCGCGGTACTGCTGTGGAGACCATTCCATATAGTCTTCACTCACGCTACTCCACTTGAATCCAGGGTCACCCGATGGAGGATTGCGGAAGTCGTACACCTCGTGTCCTGCTTCTCTCAACTTGGCCACCACCTCTGGGTAAACCCCGTTGCGCCAACTGCTTGCCACGTATATCTTGCGTTTCATTCTCATTTCGGCCATCAATAGTTATGTATATTCAAATCCATTTCTATATCCCATTACATCATTTGCCGTAGTAAACAATGGTTCATGGGCAACATATGAACCAAATAGATCCAAATGTTTCTTCTTTAGGTCAAAAAGCAGTTGCTTCAAATTTAAACGCCCAATATTAACTTCTTCATCAAAGCGGAAGAAGAAGTAATTGCCATGTACCTCCAAGGGATATCCTGTTTTGAGCATTCTTTCTTCAGACACTTTTCCTGCTACATCTTTCACATGAAACACGCGATACTCTCCAGTGTTTTCCGCTCCCTCAGTATAAAGAATGACGAACTGGATGTTTTGGCTTCGGTAAAAGCCTTCGGAATGTGCCCCATCCCTTACGTTATCGTCATTTCTGAGTTTCAAGCGTACATTATAAATTAGGGTTCCTTGATCATTGCCGCCTAACATCCATCGTAGATGTTCTTCATTTTTATAGAAACCAACTAAGACTCCTCGGCTTGGATCGCGTTCAAGATAGTGCATAGTAAGCCATTGAGATGGCATAATAGATTTTTGCTGCTCTTTCTCTATTTCTGGCTTCAATATAACTTTAGGATTCTCACCCAATTTACATGGCTGAAGAATAAAGTATTTGCCCAATTCAGCTTTCAACTCTTCATTATTTCCTTCTGGGTCTTCTTTATCAAGCGCCAAAGAGTAGATGCTTGTATCAACAAATGGTGTGTATGTCTTACCAAGAATGTTCTGAAAGTGAGTTCTGAAATATTGCTTGGCATCAACGCCCTTCTTGGCGGTCATTGCATAGAACTCAAAATCGTCTTGTAGCCATTCTTGAATCTCATGTCGGAATCTGTTTCGAACCTTCTGCTTCCAAGTCGCTTTCTGAGAAGCATTGTCTCTTGCATAAAGTGAAAGGACAAAGAGGAAGTTAACATCATAATGGAACAGTAACAAAGTGTCACGATCAAACAGTCTGTTTTTAAACTGCTCTTTGCGATGGCGATTCTTCTGCCTGTCAGTCTTTTCTATTCCGTCGTTTGAATAATCAAAGGCCTCGTCCATCTTTGCCGATATAAAGAAGTTGGGAATGATATTATATCCTTCTGTAATATCATCACGCAGCCTGACGCCAGATTCCGGTTCTTCTCCGCGATTGAAGATGTCAAGGTTCCACTGAATGACATTTCGAGCATACGTGTATTGTTTGTATATTGACTCAGGTCCAAGAGGATGCCCCATCTTATAATACTTTGAGTCACCAATATAGTATGTTTGACTGGTTTCACTTTCAATAAGACTTTTTGCCGTATAAAGATGGTCAACGATTTTACCATCCTCCTGTTTTTTCTCCATATCATCTGGTAGTGGATTGTCGCCAATCAATTCGTCAATGATGGCTTCAAACACAATATAGAAACTCTTCACTAATAAATACTCCTTCTTCTCTGTACTGACAAATACTTGTCGGGCTTCATCAAAGAAAGCATAGCAAAGGTTCCACAGTTCCAATGCCTTGTCGGAGAAATACTTGTATTTAATCTGGCGCAGACGAGTACGTCCATAGCCATTAAGATAAGTCTTAAACTGTGCTCCTTTTATGAGTTGAAACTGGCACTTTATATCCTTAGGGAATCCGTATGTGTCGCTGATATAGTTCAAGATGGAGAAGAAAATGACCAACAGTTCTTCATCAAAGTTAATCTGTCGTTTCTTGTTAACAGGTTTAAGGTAAATAGGCTGTTCGCTTTGCACGATTGCAGTTTCATGGCTAATGGTGCGCGTCCAGTTTATCTTGTTATACCCAGAATGCAGGTTCTTAACAATAAAGAAGAAAAAGCTTTGGTTGTCCCGATTAAATTGCAATAACTGCAGCAAAATGTCGAGGTAGGTGTTACTCAATCGACGGCTGCCTTTGCCTATTTGGGCTATCTTTGTATGATACACAATGTCCGTATCATTTCGCTTGTCGTTCTTGTAAACAACAATGGCTCGATAAATCCAAACTGCGAACTTGTATAGGAAGTCTTTCTCTTGGACTTCCATTTCCCAGTTCTTGTCGGGTGAGACTATATCCTCTGGTTTGTATTTGCCAAAAGCAAGTTCCTGACCACCAACATCTTTAAGAAGTACCTTGGGAAGAATAAATACGCAATCCTTAAGCAGGGTATTGTAGAAATACCCCACATAGTGAATAGAGACTTTACCCTCCACATTCTCCAAAGCATCAATGCCATAGAGAACATCTTTCACCTTAACCACGTCGTACTGATATTCTTCAATAAGGATGCGCATTATTCGTAATTTATTTCAATTCCAAGATTGAGCTTTGTATTCAAATCATTCAGAATATTGATAAGCGTATCATCTATAGCACCCTTAACAATGAAGTATTTACCTTCATTATGGTAAGTAAAATCAGAATTTAAGATACCTGGCAGCTGTTCAGTAGACATCATTGGACATCCTTTACGCCTATATTTCATACTCTCAATAATTGGACAGACTTCATCTAAACCAATCTTTTTGAGGGATTCAAGATAAATCTCAAAATGAGTCATATTATCAGCCGTAAACTCTATTCCATCAGGGAAGGAAACTGAACGTAGTGACTTATGCTTGTTACCACTTCCGTTTTCTACTTCTGCTTCATCGTCAATGATGTTAAACTCGACCTCGATAGGTGAAACACCAAGATTACTTAAAATCCTTTCGACCTTTTCTTCAATGACCTTTGCCCTACCGTCATCGCCAACAGAGTAAAACTTATTGAATGAAAGCAATGACCCATCGGTGTCTTTGAACAAGTCACCTGCCTCCTCTGCAAAGTCCTTAAATACATCGTTCCAAACATAGAATATAACCTTGCCGACGAATGTTTCGGCATCAATTGTATCGCCCTTTGCCTTGCAGAAGTAATACCCCAGTTTCTTATCTTCTGAATTGGTGGTAGAACCAATTTGATTATTCATTTTTTGCAAGAACTGCCACCAATCATACTGCTTGCCATTAGCGTCGATCTTCCATCCTTTCCTTCCGTCTGATATGGGCATGTACTGCCAATCCCAACGGCGCTTAAAGGCTGAGTCTATCGGGAACAGAGATTGGTCACTTGTATTCATAGTTGCCCAAATGTGCAGGTTCTTGGGCAGGATCATCAGCTCTCCAGTAAGTACTTCTTCAGGGATTGCAGCCTTTTGTTCATCCGTCAATGCAGCAAAACCAAACTTCTTGTCAGTCAACAAAAACTTCTGAATGTCCTCGTCTGGAGATATAGGATAATCTGAAAGACCAGTTTCATCATTTCGGTCAAGTAATTGGAACAAATCACCAAATATCTGTGCACAGTTACCCCTATTGATTTCTTCAATGATAAGGAAGAAAGGCTTATCCTGATCCTTCCACGCACCAGTATAGGCTTTCAAGAACGCTTGTGGAACAAATTCATACACGATTTTCTTCTCAGGTTTGGCGTTTACAACTGGCACTTGCTCCTTTCCTATAATTGTCATCACAGGAACTTCTACAGATGTTGGCTTGTAAGCGCCTACAAATGTTGAATAATCGCTATCTGGATGAAAAGTCGTTCTCACACGTGGCAAACCTTTTTTGTCCACATCACATTTGATGGTATTTGATTTTCCAGTTCCTGGCGCACCATAGAAAATCTGTTGAAGTGACATTATAGAACTTACATCTTTAGCCACAGACGATGTCTCAGAAGCTAGAATCGTAAAATAATCAAAATATTTTTTTGTGTCCTCTGTAACAACTTGATCAGGATGTAAGACAGTCTCTATGCCTCGAACTCGGTCATTAATAGATACTTTTTTATTTGCATCTATTATCAGATCTGTAAAATTGGAGAGATAAACATTAACTTTATCATGGCTACTCAATTTGATTCCAAATATTGCATCAAGTATAGAGTCGAAATCTGTTTCTCCAGACTTGATCGACTCAATAATAGCTGCGTATATACAAGTGGGAGTTTGCCCTTTCAAACTTGGGGCATACGGGTTGGGAATAAAATATTTGGCTGCCCAATTTTGCATATATGCAAATAAATCCTTATAACTTGTTTCCTTTGTGAAACGAGGGTAACAAATACCATCTTCCTCATAATAAAATGCAAGTTGCCTCGCTATCTGACTATGAGTTTGTGTCCAGGCATTGATCCTTTTTTCTGTATAGGAATTAAATGCAGCCTTTGGCATTTGTTCCCGAGGCATGTTATTATAAAATAACAAAACGGTTTCCCAAGAGAGGTTTTTGCCTCTGCAAATGGGAGAAGCTTCTTCAAATAGTGCCATATCTTACTTGTTTACTGAAAAATCCATATAATAAATACCTTCACCTATTAAACTAATGTCGACAGATGTCCTACCGTATCTTTTTAAATCTGAGATGGTTATAATATGATCATTTGTGACTCCGATTCTTTTCCTTAAGTATTCTCCAAGGATGGCTTTTTTAGGGCTAGACCCCAATTGTTTGGGGTATAGCATTCCATCACGCTTAACGCCTTGCCCTTCTAATAAGCCTGTCATAACTGTACCATCATCCCATATTAATTCAATTTCGTCATTTTCTCTATTCTTTCTCCCTTTTGAATTGACATTGTCTATACCTCCGATATATTTCTTTGGGGGAAATAAAGAAGGAAAGAGCTTTATATACTCAGCCTTTATTGGAATATAAGCATCTCCAGAAGACACATGAGCTCTACTAAAGCACCAATTAAGACCAGACTTAACAGGAACTTTTCCTTTGCCGTCAATAAAAGAAGCCCTACATATTCCTTTTGCAATAAATGGCTGTAAATCGACCGCCTTCTTGGGAACCTTTACAGTCTTTTTGACTTTAACATCGTTACTAGTGCATGGAATACATTTATCTTTCACATAGTCATAATATGCCTGGAAATCATCAAACACTTCACTTTCTACGTCAGCAAGAACTTCTTTGTAATCATTCCTTAAACCACTTACAGAAAAGTTCGCTGAACCTATTAATGCTTTAGTAATACTTGTCCCATTTTTCCAAAAATATATTTTGGAATGAACGGGAATCGTTGAATACAAAATTTCAACATTTGGCAATTGCTGTTGTAGTTCAAGTAAAGCCTTATGCAGAGGCGCTGATATGTTTTCGCAACCATACATGCCGTAAATTACTGTAGCATTGATTCCATTAGGAAGGTCTTGAAGTCTTCTTATGGGTTCAATACCTACATAACCAGAAATAATAGTAAGACAATCTGTCATTATGCCTTCTGGTTTGCATAGGACTTTACTCTCTAGATCTGTGTAATGTAGCATATTACAGGAATTGGGTCATTATTTTTTGTATTGCCTTTGCTATTATCTTTGAGAAATCTGACGGAACAGCATTATCAATCATCTTATACTGTGCCATCATTGGCCCAAGAAATTCGAAATCATCAGCGAAGGTCTGCAAACGAGCAGCTTCTCGTACTGTAATTGATCTCGCCTGTGTTGGATCAGGATGGATATGGCGCATACCATCTTTATATAGGTGAGCAGGAATTGTGTTGCTTGGCTCATCCCATCGAAGGACATAATATTTATGAATATTACTTTTCTTGCCTGTCATTTTTGTATATAGCTCCTTTAAGGAATCTGTGGAAATGTATTCGTTTCTTCCAGATTCAATATCTTCTGCCAACATTGTGAAGATCTTCTGGTCTCTTTCACTATGAAAACGTGGAATATGATTCTTCATTCCACTCCCATCAATTGGTTGGTGAGAATATTTGTGCCCATCCTTCTTTAGGATATCTTTGCTTGGATATATTGCCGGCATGTCACCGATGGCAGACCTAACAGTCCTTGGCTTTGCATTCTTTTTGTACAAAGGCATTAATACAGTGTAAAATTCATCAAGAATTTTCTTACACAAAGCACTATCGCGCGTTCCGAGAGCTTTGTTTACCCCAAGAATAATTACTCGTTTACGATGCTGTGGAATGCCAAAGTCAGCGACATCGAAAACAGCGCTCTTGAAATCATCTATTACAAAATAACCTGCCTTGTCAAATGCTTCCCTTATTTTGTCTACTATTGGGGTTCCGTCTGGTGCAGCACTTAGCATACCCATAACATTTTCAAAAACAAATAGGGAAGGCTTGAAATGATTTAAAATACGAATGTAACTTTCAAAAAGATAATTCCTATAATCATCTTTCATGCCATGCGGATCTCTTATACGTCCTGCAAGAGAATATGCTTGACATGGAGGGCCGCCTATGATTACATCAACCTTGCTTTCTCCAACAAGTTTGGCTAGCCCTTGATGTTTACCGTATTCTGGATCATCAAAGCCATTTATTAATTCTTCTGTTCTTTGAATGTCGAACCTGATAACTTCTTCATTTGCATTCCTATGATTCCACTTCTTTGCCAACCTGTTTGCTATGGTTTGGCAGGGGTACGATTCCCATTCCACACATGCAAGGGTGTTATAACTGCCCTCTTGCATGAAGCCATCCATAAGCCCGCCACAACCAGCGAACAAGTCTATCGTATTATATCTCTTTGATGCCATTAGTCTAAATATTTAAGAAGTTGCAAACCTATTGCTTTTGCCATCAGGCATGGAACAGCATTACCTACTTGCTTGTCTTGTTGTCCTTTGTTCCCCAAGAATACGAAATCATCCGGAAATGATTGTAATCTGGCACTCTCACGCACAGTAGGGCAGCGGTTCCACTTATAGTGAAAATTATTTCTGTGACCAGTATCAATTGTACGTGAAGGTTTATAACTACAATATCTTGTCCAAGCCATATGGAATATTCGACTTTCACCTACGCCAGGAGGAAGATCCTTGTAATTTCCGCCATCTGGCACCAAAGCTATAGTATCCTTTACAAATTGCTTATGATCAATCGACTTGTGGTTGTACAACACATTGCATGAACCTCTCATAAGTTTTTGATACTCTGTCATAGGCTCACGTTCGTATTCTGATACATCGTCACCTAAAGTGTGTTCAAGGCTTGGCAGATCGCCAATGGCTTGTTCACAGGTAATATAATCTTCAGGCTTAAGATATGGATCAGGGAACTTAAATCTCTCTCTTCCTTTAAAAATACCTACAAAGACAAGTCGTTTTCTGATTTGAGGAACGCCATAATCTGCTGAGCACAATATCTGATTACTAACAGTATAACCCATTTTTGTGAAGCGTTTGACTATTTCGTCACGAACCTCACCTTTATAGAGAGTTGCCATGCCTGGAACATTCTCTATTAGAAAAGCTTTGGGTTTATATCTGCGGACAGTCTCTATCATTGCCAGGTATAGCTTATTCCTTTCATCATCAAATTGTCTTGGCCCTGTGAGACTAAAGCCCTGACAAGGAGGGCCACCGATAATTACATCAATCTTCTTTTCGCCTACGAGGTTGTCAATTTGATTAAATGTGTCAGGTGACGACAAATCTCCACAAAGTGTTTTACTGCCATGATGATTGTACGCATAGGTCTTCAATGCAGGTTCATTGAAGTCAACTCCAAGGACTATATTATAGCCTGCCATTTCAAAGCCTTTAGAAAGGCCTCCGCAACCACAGAACAGATCCAGAACGTTATATGTCTTTTTTTCTTTCATATCTAATAAATACAAACTATGTTTTCTTAGCCCAATCCGAGCCTTTCAAATAAAGGAATACCCATAATCTCGTAAACGTCAGTGCCATTTGATTCGCAAACATCAAAGCACTCTTCCATCAATCGATTCCCTATTTCAATGTCTTTATCGCTAAATGTAGGTGAGCCATCTTCATAGCTGAAATAATTTTCAAAAGGGTCATCGGGATGAAAATTGACATTCAGTCCGTTTACCAGATAATCGGCAAATCTTTCAACGTCCTTTATGTTTGTAATATGAGGCAAATTGAACGCCTCGCAATTAAATGCATTCTGATACATATTATCTTTCCGTTATGTTTTAAACAAGGTCTGGTGCTGTAACACTTTTTTGTTCTCTCACTTTTATCGACCAACCGTCACTCTCCGCAATAGCCCTAACGGCCTCTGCCGAGTGTTTGGTAATTTCTGTGCTAACGACAAACTTTACGTCATCCCCTGAAGTCAACCATGCACCATCACGGTCAATCTTGTACCATTTCCGCAGCTCTTCTTCAGTTGGTTTTCTGCCATTATTTAACGTCTTATTGTTTATTTCTTCTTCCGTACAGATAAATCCTATACGTTTAAATCCCTTTAAGTATTCATCCTTGAATATTTCTTTCAATTCTTTTATCGTTACTTCTGGATGCTTATCCAAGTATGCCTTTACAAACTGTGGGACAAAAACATTTTTTGCCTCAAAATGTTTACCATCCAATGAATACCGGGTTGTGTCTAACGATCGCCTCCTGATGATGTTATCTTCTTCCTCCTCATCAGTTGAAATAACATTTCTCCACACTTCATTTGCTTTATCTGCAAGCCATTCTGCACGTTCAGAGATAGCTTTTTCATCCCATTTATTAAGACATACTGCCTTTTTTAAAGTAAGGATACCTTCACCTTGCTCTTTAAGCCCATTTGCCAGTTTCTTTTTCCAATTGCTG
>JAEEGK010024591.1_pt1 | contig 12465 bp, 7 predicted proteins | sample 8958771 | NCBI WGS metagenome assembly JAEEGK01 (sample SAMN16246547, study PRJNA631951) | gut metagenome | biome: gut microbiome; feature: rumen; material: SC-attached | host: Bos | place: Iran: Karaj | collected 2018-10 | reverse complement strand
GCATACGTATTTGACGAGCTTGAACCAACTCCAGGACAGACTCTCAAAGACAATAAAGGTGTTTATGGAAAAGGTATGTGGGCTGCAAGTCTGCGCTATCATAACGGTAAATTCTATATAAGTTTTGTAGCAAACGATACACATAAGACATATTTGTACACAGCAGACAAAATCGAAGGTCCATGGCATAAATCTGAAATAAGCGGCTTTTTCCATGATATGTCGCTGCTTTTTGATGATGATGGAAGAATCTACTGCGTAAGCGGAAATATGAACATCCATCTTACAGAAATGGAACCGGATCTCTCCGGACCAAAAGCTGGAGAAATTAATAAGGTTATTATTCAGGATAATCCCGAAAATGTCATTTTAGGCTACGAAGGAAGTCATATTTATAAAATAAACGGAAAATACTACATCTTCTTTATTCATATGCCAAAAGGCAAAATGCGTACCGAAGCCTGCTTTGTTTCTGATAAAATTGAAGGTCCTTACACAGGAAAAGATGTTTTATGTTCAGATCTAGCAGACTGGAACAGTGGAGTTGCTCAGGGCGGTATTGTCCAGGCTAACAACGGAAACTGGTATGGAATTCTGTTTCAAGACCACGGAGCTTTAGGAAGACTCCCGGTTCTAATACCTGTAAAGTTTGTTGATGATTTTCCTGTATTTGGAGCTGCCGGATTTGCACCACGACAGATAAATGTTCCGGATAATCGACCAGACTATGAATACAAAGAACTTTATAGTAATGATTTTACGAATCCAGCCTGGCAATGGAATCATATTCCAAACAAAGAATTTGTAAACGTTGAACCTTCTGTTTTTAGTTTAAAAACTGATAAAACCTGTATAAATGTTACAAAAGCTGCAAATACTTTAACTCAACGTACTTTTACAGAAAACTGCTGTGGAAATGTAAGTTTAGATGCAGCTAAACTTAATGATGGAGATATTGCAGGGTTATGTGCTCTTGAAGGTGAATATGGATTTATTGGAATCACAAAGAAAGAAGGAAAACTTAAGCTTATCGTAGCAGAACATAAGATTCCATATACACCATGGAGTATGGGTGTTTATGATGATGAAGAACCTGTGATTACCACAGAAAAAGATTTAGATTCGTCTGAAATAAGCCTAAAAGCCACATTCTGTCTTGAACATACAAAAGAAAACGTACAATTCAGTTATTATGATAAAGATTCCCAAAATTATGTAGATTTTGGAGAACCAGTAAAACTTCGCTATACTCTGGATCAGTTTGTTGGCGTACGTTTTGCATTATTCTGTTATTCCACTAAAAAAGCCGGTGGAAGCGCTATATTTAAGGATTTTGAAATTGGAATACTATAAAGCACAATTAAATCAACTGGATAAAATATATTCTCTATACTCTAACGCTATAAATACAATGGAAACTGCAGGTATTCATCAATGGGATGAAATATATCCAGATAAACAGATTTTAGCTGAAGATATAGAAAAACAGCAGATGTATGTTGGAATTGAAGACCAGAAAATCGCAGTTTGCTTTGTTTTAAGCGAAGAATGTGATGAAGAATATAAAAATGGTAAATGGAACTGGCCAGATGCAAAGTTTAATGTAATACATCGTCTTTGTGTAAATCCAGTGTTTCAGAACCAGGGAATTGCAGCTAAAACACTCAAATATATTGAAAATCTATGTAAATCAGAAGGATATGAATCTATCCGCCTGGATTGCTATATTTTGAATCCTTATTCTCAAAAACTCTACAATAAAGCCGGATATTCTGTTACTGGTTACGCAGACTGGAGAAAAGGACGCTTTGAACTGAGAGAAAAGAGACTTTCTGAATAAATAAGTTTATTTACACAAAATACATAATTATTCAAATAATAATATTTCTGACATTTAGATATTTTAATAAAGATATCTAAATGCCATTTTTTTTAATATATAATTATTTAATTCTTAAATCCAGATATCTTTGAACAAAAAACCTGAATAATCCTGAAATATGGATATATTTTCATAAACCTATTTTATTTCCAATACTTCTGTAAAACATTACTCTTTTTCGGATAATAATTAAAATAAACAACCGAACATTCATTATTTTTAATGATATACGACCGTTTATTAGTTTTTAAACCTAACGAACGGTCATAAACCACTTTTTGTTTCACATGAAACATATATAAGCTATTTATAGGATTTTATTTGTTATACCAGCCATAATGGGATGTTTCACATGAAACATTACTAAATCTATTATCTAACCTTTCGTATATCATCTGCTATCATATTTTATAAGATTTACCAGTTTTTTCAGGGATCTAGAATAATATGTTTCACATGAAACAATCTATTACTCTATTTCTATAATAATTCAATTATCTTATTAAAAATGTCTAAAGATACAATATATTATTTTATAATGATTTCGATATAAATTTTATTTCACTAATTAATCATTTTATAGGATTGTTTCACATGAAACACTGATCTAACATTCAATAATCTTTTTTATTTATTGGGTTTCAATGTTCCACGTGAAACTCAAAATACCACTCCCCTACCCTACTCTGATTTTATAAAATAATTGATATTTGTTATTCTGGTGTTTCACATGAAACACTTTTAGGCACTTATTTATCTTTTTCCTAAGTAAGAAATTTCTACGGAATTCGAAATATATATTAATCTTATATTGATAAATGATAATACTAAACGGTTGGTCAAACTCTAGTCATCAACTTTTTAGTAAAAAATGTTTCACATGAAACTTATCCACATACCCACAGACTTATCCACAATTAATTAAAAATGTGGATAACTTGTTGATAATGTGGATAACTTATATTTATGATTTTTCACGTGAAACAAAAACGGCTGACCAGAATTATTGGTCAGCCGTTTGCCTGATGTATATATATTTTCACCCTAGAACTAAAACTTTCTGATATTAGCTCATACCCTTGTAATAATTATTAAACAAAAAAATCATTTTGTCAATAATAAAAAATATTTTTCTAACTAACGATTGTTAGGTATTAAAACTAACTTTCGTTTGTTAGATGACTTGTATTAGTCTTCGTCAGCCTGAACTTTATCAAGACCTACAATGAAGTCTGGTTCAGTAACACGAACAACGTTTACACCAGAAGCTCCTGTTCCCTGTTCCTTAATGTCTGTTGCCTTAAAGCGCAGTGTCTTACCCTGGCTGGTCATACATACAACTTCATCTTTATCTTTAACGTTGATGGCACCGATGATTTCACCCTTAGATTCAGTGTTACCAAAGATTCTCTGTCCACCTGTTCCACGTCCATGAACTGAATACAGGTCGAATGAAATTCTCTTTCCAACACCCTTTTCTGTAAGAAGAATCATATTTGCATCTGGTTCAACTTTTACAGCTGCTGCAATCTCATCACCTTCAGAAAGCTTCATTCCCTTAATACCACAGCTTGCACGTCCCATCAGACGAACAGAATCTTCTGTAATTCGGAGAGCCTTACCACGGCGAGAAATCAACATAACTTCAGAATTACCTGTTGTTGGAATTGCACTGATAAGCTTATCGTTATCATTAAGTTTAATACCGATGATACCGCGTGTTTTAGCATTCTGGAATTCTGTAGAACGAACCTTCTTAACAACACCCTGTGAAGTTGTCATGAACAGGAACAGATCTTCTGAGAACTCTTTGAGTGAAACTACAGTTGTAATTTCCTCATCCGGTCCAACCTGAAGAAGTCCCTTGATATGAGCACCACGAGCAGCCTTTTCACTTTCCGGAATCTCATGAATCTTCATCCAGTAAGCACGGCCTAAGTTAGTTATGAATAACAAATGTTCCTTTGTAGAACCGATGAACAACTGATTAACATAGTCATCATCAAGAAGGTTTGTACCGTTACTTCCGGTTCCTCCCCTACCCTGCTTCTTATATTTATCAGCTGGAACACGCTTGATGTAACCCATGCGGGAAATCATTACAACCATGTCCTCATCTTTAATCATATCTTCAACATTAATCTGTTCAACTTCGCTGGCAACAATTTCTGTACGGCGGTCATCACCATACTTTTCTGCAAGACCACGAGTCTCGTCCTTAATAAGATTAAGAATCTTGTTGTGGTCTGCAAGAAGGCCTTCTAAGTAATCAATAAGAGCCTGGAGCTCTTTAATTTCCTTCTGAAGATCTTCGATGAGCAAGTGTGTGAGGCGCTTGAGCTGCATATCAACAATTGCCTGTGCCTGCTCATCATCAAAATTAAAGCGCTTTTCAAGCTTGAGCTTTGCGTCCTCAGTATTTTCAGAAGACTTAATAATCTGGATAACTTCATCAATGTTATTGATTGCAGTGATGAGGGCCTCCAAGATGTGCATTCTGTGCTTTGCAACCTTGAGGTCGTAAATTGTACGACGTGTTATAACTTCATCGCGGTGATTAACAAAGTGCTGAATGAGTTGCTTCAGTGTCAAAACTTCAGGTTTAAGATAAGTTGGTGGCAGAGTCAACATGCCAGGCTCATCATAACGAGGAGCACCCTCTTTTACCTGAGGAACAAGGGCAAGATTTATTACACCAAAGTTAGACTGCAAGTCTGTCTTTGCAAAAAGCTGATTCAAAACAATCTTTGTGATTGCACCTTTTTTCAAATCAACTACAAGACGCATACCAGAACGGTCAGAAGATTCATCGTTGGCATTAACTACACCGTCAATCTGCTTATCGCGGACAAGCTCCTTGATACGGCGGATAATGTTTGTTGTATTTACACCGTAAGGAACTTCTGTAAATACGATAGATTCCTTACCGCGTTTATCAGTTTCAATAGTAAACTTTGAACGGATAACAATTTTACCACGTCCTGTTGTATAGGCTTTTTTAATTCCTGCTGTGCCGTAAATAATACCACCGGTCGGGAAATCCGGACCTTTGATATAGTGCATCAGTTCTTCAATTGTGATTTCCTGGTTATCGATATAAGCACAGATTGCATCGGCTACTTCGCGAAGGTTGTGGGTAGGCATATTTGTTGCCATACCGACGGCAATACCAGTTGTACCGTTACAAAGCAGGAATGGGAACTTTGAAGGAAGAACTGCAGGCTCGTCGCAGGTATCATCAAAGTTGCGGATCATGTCTACAGTATTTTTATTGATGTCACTGGTCATCTCTTCGGTGATCTTTGACATCTTAGCCTCAGTGTATCGGTAGGCAGCCGGAGGGTCACCGGCGATTGTACCAAAGTTTCCCTGTGGAGTTACTGTTGTATAACGCTGTGCAAAATCTTGTCCAAGACGAACAAGAGCATCATATACAGAAGCGTCTCCGTGTGGATGGTAGTGTCCCAAAACTTCACCAACGATGGTAGCACATTTTTTTGTTTTTCCACCGCTTGCAAGATGAAGGGTATCCATGGCGTACATAATACGTCTGTGAACAGGCTTAAGACCATCACGAACATCCGGCAAAGCGCGCTGTACAATTACAGACATTGAGTAGTCAATATAGGCCTGTTTAACCTCATCCTCAATCGGAATTTTAATGAGAGAGCCACCTTCGGCTGTTTTGATTTCTTCCATCGTTTTCTCCAATGAAGTAACTTAAATAATTGTACTATTATAGCATTTTTTGGAGATTTAGTCTTTAACTGTCGTAACTAATACTTGGTAGTTTGACGGATTTATTACCGCAATCTGAAAATCGTCTTCGTAGATTATTTGTCCTGGAATTTCTGTTGTTTCTGATTTATAAAGCGTTATTCCGTATTTTGCACACATTTCACGGTAAAAGCTTAACTGGTTCCAGATATCCTTTCCTTTTTCTGTATTTTTAAACCAGGTTATTGCATGCTCTGGATTTCCGTCTTTGTAGAAAGGCGGAACAGGAAGAACCTTTTCAAAATATTCTCTCTGCTTCCAGTATTCAGCAGTTTCTTCTTCGGTAAGAGTTTTGGCATCTACAAGCTTACCGACAGTTGTAAAGATTCCTCTTGGCTGTTTTGTGAGCCATGCAATGTCTGAAGTGTGTACGCGAAAATATTTCATAAAATAAATTTAACATACAACTTCAGACAAAACAATAAAGAGATTCTTTAATAAATCAGTTGAATACCTTTCTGTATAATTTGGCTTTGAAGGTTTCGCTGCCGTCCAGCTTTGTATATTCAGCATCCTGGTAATAAGTCATTCCTAACTTTTCCATTACGCGGCGAGATCCATAATTATCTACACAGAATTCTCCGTCGATAATATGAACATCATATTTGCTTCGTACATATTCTATGATCTTAGACATAGCTTCAAAGGCCAGACCTTTTTTCCAGAAATCACAGGCAAGGTTATAACCAATTCGCCAGGTGTCTATATCTTCATGATAATAGATTCCACCTGAACCAATCAGCTCTCCTGTTTCTTTATATACAAATCCGTAATCAATATTCTTTTCTACGTTGTAAAGATTCTCCAGCCATTCGCGGCCATCTTCTGGAGATTTATACAACGGGTAAATCATATATTTATTTACACGAGGATCACCAGCCCATTTGAAAACATTATTAAGATCATCAATGGAGAGAGGTCTTAAAATAAGACGTTCAGTTTCGAGAGTAGGTAAAGTAAATTTTGACATAATTGTCCTCCTTGAAAAAAAAAATCCCGGGCTAAGCCCGGGATTTGTATTTTGTTCTGAACAACGTTCAGAATTACGGGCTGTATTAAATATCTAGATTTGCGTAGCTGGAATTTTCTTCGATGAATTTGCGGCGTGGTTCAACTTCCTCACCCATACATACGGAGAATATTTTATCCGCGGCCATTGCATCTGGAATTGTTACTACACGCATCTTTCTGTGTGCAGGGTCCATTGTTGTTTCCCAAAGCTGTTTTCCGTCCATTTCACCAAGACCTTTGTAACGCTGTACATCTGCCTTATCACGCTGGTCGCCGAGAGCCTCAAGTGCAGCATCACGTTCTGCATCACTGTAACAGTAAACTGGATCTTTCTTTCCAAGCTGAACGCGGAAGAGTGGAGGCATAGCAAGATAAACATAACCCTGTTCAATAATCTGAGGCATGTAGCGGAAGAAGAAGGTCAAAAGCAAAGTGCGGATATGTGAACCGTCAACATCGGCATCGGCCATAATTATAATTTTATGATAGCGGAGTTTTTCGATGTTGAAGTCTTTACCAAAGCCTGCTCCAAGAGAAGCGATAACAGGCTCAAGCTTATCGTTGTTCATTACCTTTTCCGGGCGAACCTTTTCAACGTTGAGCATCTTTCCCCAGAGAGGAAGAATAGCCTGAGTCTTAGGATCGCGGCCTTTCTTTGCAGAACCACCGGCAGAGTCTCCCTCGACTATGTATACTTCGCAAAGCTCAGGATTTTTCATTGAACAGTCAGACAATTTTTCTGGAAGGCCAAAGCCGTCGCTCATTGTCTTTTTGCGCATATTGTCTTTTGCCTTGCGGGCTGCAATACGTGCCTTAGCTTCATCAATTGCCTTTTTAAGAATTGCTTCGAGTGTTGCAGGATTCTGCTCAAAATAAACTGTGAGCTTTTCCTTAACAATCTGATCTACGATTGTGCGGACTTCTGTGTTACCAAGCTTTTCCTTTGTCTGACCTTCAAATTCAGGTTCAGGAACCTTCATGGAAATTACTGCAGTAAGACCGCTGCTTAAATCTTCATAAGTAAGCTTTTCATCTTTATCGAGATTCTTCTTGAGTTTTTCGTTGTTCTCAAAAAACTTATTCAAAACAAAACGAACAGCAGAACGGAAGCCTTCAAGGTGAGTACCACCGTCTCTTGTGTTAATGTCGTTTACAAAGGTGTGAACATTTTCTGAGAAAGAAGAGTTGTAGTGCATTGAAATTTCTGTAACAACATCATCACGTTCTTCGCAGATATAAATTGGTTCAGCAGGAACTACTGCCTTTCCTTCATCAAGCTCTTTAACAAACTCGTTGATACCGCCTTCAAATTTCAAAACTTCTTCTTTTGGATTTTCAAGACGTTCATCTCGGAAAACAATTACAACACCACTGTTCAAAAATGCGAGCTCACGTAAGCGGTCTCGGAGAACATCAAAATCATAAGTTGTTGTTTCTGTAAAAATTGTTTTATCAGCCTTCCAGCGGATTGTTGTTCCGTGCTCATCTGCACCACAATCGCCGATGATATCTACTTTTGTTTTTGGAACACCACGTTCATATTTCTGCTGATAAATGTGGCCGTCTCTTTTTACTGTTGCTTCGAGCCAGTCTGACAAAGCGTTAACGCAGGATACACCAACACCATGCAAACCGCCGGAAACTTTATATGAACCCTTGTCGAACTTACCGCCGGCATGAAGACGTGTAAGTACAAGTTCGAGAGCAGAAATTTTTTCAGTAGGGTGGATATCAACTGGAATACCGCGTCCGTTATCTACAACGCGTACAATGTCATCACGTTCAAGTGCAACTGTAATTGTATCACAGAAGCCTGCCATTGCTTCATCGATTGAGTTATCTACTGTTTCATAAACAAGGTGATGAAGTCCACGTGGACCTGTTGAACCAATATACATACCAGGTCTTTTGCGAACCGCTTCGAGTCCTTTCAAAACCTGGATATTACTTGCACCGTAATCTGCTGACATCGTTTTTTCCTTATTATTGTATTGAATATACTATTTTAACTGAAAAAAGCATTAAATTCAATGATTCCAAAAACTAACGAAGGGTAGTGTGGAAATACTCTTGAATTTTGGTCATATCTCTAGGATAATAAAACCATGTCAGAAAGAATTTATGAAGAAGTCTGGGTGTACACAATGAAAGTACTCCATGATTTATACAAATCTCAAAATAAAGAAGATGAATTCAAATTATGGTTCAATATGGACTATGTTGAAGATACTATAGACACAATTACTGTATCTGTAGCTTCATCTTTTCTGCAGCAGACTATGCAGAAAAAAGGTAATTTTGATATCGTTTTAAAAAAGCTGAAGGAAATTACCGGCCAGAATGATATCAAATTAAACATCATTATCGTAAAAAAAGAAGATTCTAATATATCTGACACAAGTGATAAAACTTCGAAAGCAGAAAGCAAAGAAGAAAAAAAATCAAAGGAAAATAAAACTGCAGATTCAGGTGATTCAAAAAAAGGAGGCTTCAAAAAGCATCAGCAGCTTCTGGAAGATTATACCTTTGAAACTTTTATTCCTGGAGAAAACAGCCAGTATGCCTATAATGCCGCAATAGCTGTAGCAAATGAACCTGGTAAAAAATTCAATCCGATTCTTTTTTATGGTGGATCAGGTCTTGGAAAAACTCACCTGATGCAGGCAATTGGTAATTACATAAATAATAATAATTCTGAAAAACTTAAAATCTGTTATGTTTCTGCAGAAAGTTTTACCAATGAATTTATTCTTTCGCTTAAAGAAAAAACAGAAAAATCTTTTAAAAATAAATACAGAAATCTCGATGTTCTTTTACTTGATGACATTCACTTTTTACAGGGAAAAGAATCTACTCAGGAAGAATTGTATCTAACCTTCGATGCTCTTTCTCAGAAAAAAGCACAGATGGTATTTACCTGCGACCGTCCTATCCGTGAAATCAAAACCATGGCGGAAAGACTTGTAAGTAGAATTTCCAGCGGTGTTTGTATTGATCTTCAGCCGCCTAACTATGAAACCCGTTGTGCAATTCTTCAGAAAAAAATTGAACTTCAGAACAGAAGTCTTGAACCGGAAATTATTGATTACATTGCAAAGAATGTAGAAACTAACGTTCGTGAGTTGGAATCTGCCCTTGATAAAGTTCTTGGTTATGAAGAGCTCATTGGTAAAAAATTAACTCTTGAAATTGTAAAGAATCTTCTTCGCGATATTATCAGTTCTAATTCAACTGAAAATATTTCTCTTGATATTATTCAGAAGGTTATTGCAGAAAATTACCAGATTTCAGTTTCAGATTTAAAGAGTAAAAAACGTGATAAAAAATATGTAGTACCAAGACAGATTGCTATTTATATTGCACGTGAGCTTACAGAAATCGCATACACAGAACTTGGAAATGAATTTGGAGGAAAAGATCATTCTACAATTATGACTGCTTATAAAAAAATAGCAGAACAGATTAAAATTGATCCTAACCTTGAAACAAGAATACAAACATACATAAGAGAAATTAAGGAGTATAAAAAATAGTTCATTATTTGTTGGTTTAAAGTGGATAAATCAATAAAAAAGGATTAAAATGTGGATATGTGGATAAAAAGTTAATTAAACCTTCTGGTATATTAACAATTTAAATCTTTGTAATATAAAGAATTAAATCTGTTTTCCACAGTATGCACAACCCTTATTATTACTATTACTAAATTTATTTAAATTTAATATATAATAAATAATGTGTAAAAGGAGAATATAAAATGAAATTCACATTTGACAGAGACGCAATGATCAAAGAGATTTCAATTGCTCAGGAAATTATAACTAATAAAAGTCCTGTTTCAATTCTTTCAAATATCCTTATCATAGCCGAAAACAATTCTTTGACTATTAAGGCTACTGATTCAACAGTTAAATTTACAACTGTAATTCCTGTAGATATTCAGGAGCAGGGTAGAACAACAATTTTCTGTGATAAGTTCATGAGTATTCTTTCTTCTTTACCTTCTGGTGAAATTGAATTTATTCAGGAAGATATTGGTGTAACAATTAAACCGATTGCAAAGAAAGTTAAGTTCCAGCTTAAGAGTCAGGCAAGTGATAAGTTCCCTGAGTCTGGTACAAGTGACAATGTTCCATTCTTTGAGCTTCCTTCAAAAGACTTTAAGGAAATGATTCGCGAAACAATTTTTGCAGTTTCTGATGACCGCAATCGTTACTTCATGACAGGTGTTTACTTCATTAAAAATGGTGATACACTTACAATGGTTGCAACAGATGGCCGCCGTCTTTCGTGTGATAACAAATCTGGCTTTAGTATTCCTGATTTCCAGCCTGCAATTATTCCTACAAAAATTCTTGGCTGTATTCTTAAGAATGCTCCTGATGAAGGAAACCTTCAGCTTGCAGTTGTTGATAAATCAATCTTTGTAAAATTTGGAAATGTTGAATTTTCTTCAGTACTTATTGAAGGTCAGTTCCCTAACTACCAGAAGGTAATTCCAGAAAATCTTACAATGTCATTCATGGTTAATAAGGCAGATCTTGATGCTGCTCTTAAGAGAACTACAATCATGGTTGATAAAAAAGTAAGCCGCATTATCTTTAAGATTTCTTCTGGAGTGCTCAAGCTGATTTCTCCAGATTCTGATATTGGTTCTGCAGATGAAGAGATTCCTTGCCGTTATGATGGCCAGAATATTTCTATGGCTTTGAACTTTACTTATGTAACTGAGCCTCTTAAGGTTATTGATTCAGAAAATGTTGTTTTTGATTTTAATATTTCTGACAGCGATGGCAGTGGAGAAGCAAATATTACTAAGGCAGTAATTATGAGAAGTGAGCCAGCAGGCGATTACATTCATGTAATTATGCCGATGAATTATTAAAGATATCGTCATCCTGAACTTGTTTCAGGATCTTTGTAATTGAGACCCCGAAACAAGTTCGGGGTGACAGTTAAATTTATGCCGTTTCTTTATCAAACCTTTTACAATTTCCGGAATCTTAAAAATGATACAATAGACCTTTCGAACAGAGAGGTCTATTTTGTCGGTGAGAACGGGCAGGGTAAAAGTAATATTCTTGAATCACTTTATTATGCTTCCTACGGAATTTCTTTTCGCACTCATGTGGACGGCCAGATTGTAAAAAGAGGCGAAAAGGATTTCAGCGTAAATTCAATGTTCAGAAAAAGTGAAGAAGATGTGCAGAGAGTTTCTGTCATTTTTGAGAACAATAAAAAACGAATTGAAAAAAACGGAAAAAAAATTCAGGACAGAAAAGATCTGATTAATACAATTCCCTGTATTCTTTTTTGTCATGATGATTTGCGATTTGCAACCGGCGAACCGGAAGCCCGCAGATTTTTTATAGACCAGTCACTTACACTTTATGATTCATCTTACATAGACGATTTAAGAAATTATAAAAAAATTTTGAAAAGCAGAAATTTAATTTTAAAAAATCATCAGTATGATATGCTCGATGTTTATGACAATCAGCTGGCCCAGTACGGTTTAATCATTCAGGAAAAACGTAAAAAAGCAATTTTCCTTTTTAATCAGATTTTTGGAAAAGTGTTTGCTGAGATTACAGGCATAGAAGGTCTTTCAATAAATTATCATCCTTCGTGGAAAGAACAAGATTTTGACGGCCAGAAAATTTTTCCTGCTTCGCAGGATATTTTAAATTTGCTCTTAACCAATCGTGAGCGAGATAAAAATCTTGAAACAACTTTATCCGGCCCGCACCGCGACCGTATAGATTTTGTGATGGATCATCATCTTTTTATTCCGA
>JAEEGK010024590.1_pt1 | contig 12465 bp, 18 predicted proteins | sample 8958771 | NCBI WGS metagenome assembly JAEEGK01 (sample SAMN16246547, study PRJNA631951) | gut metagenome | biome: gut microbiome; feature: rumen; material: SC-attached | host: Bos | place: Iran: Karaj | collected 2018-10 | reverse complement strand
TCGCTCTAGCGTGTAAACGTAATATTCTTTAGGTTTTTGATAAACTAGCGGTAAAGGGAAGCCGCAATGGATGCAAATAGTTGACCGCGCGATTTTAGTCGCAAACGGTGTAGCCTGTTTGGACGTTGCCGAACTGCGCCCGCCGACTCCGTGGAAACCTGCGTTCCGTAAAGTGCGCGAAAGCGATTGTTGCCCAGCTCTGCGAGTGAGCAGAACGGCTTCGGACGAAACTTCCCGCGATAGGTAATGTGATTTTTCGGGAGTTGAGCCTTGGTTGAATTCGGCATCGCTTAATTCGACGCTTGAGTTTAATTCAACATCGTAGTCATAAACAAAAGACCCTTCGACAACCGCGGCGAGAATTGCAAAAAATGCCGCCGCAATCATCAAAAGGAAATTTTGTTTAATGGTTTTCATCAAAGTTTAAAATAGAATTTTTGAGGAAAAAAATTTTGTTTTTTTTTATTTGTGTCCCATTCCGCTCTAGAAAATGATAGCACCATGTAGCCATTTTCTTCCGGCTTAATTTCATGCCGTCCTTAATCCATTGGAAGGCAACATTCTGGATTGCGCCATTGAATGCAAGCCGGCGACAAGCCTCTTTTTCGTCAATCCAATCGTGGTCGAGCATTATCTCGTTTGAAACATCAAGATATTTTTCTCGCAATCCTGCGCTCGAAACGATTACACGATAATCGTTTGCATGCAGTTCGACAAGTTCAAAGAAGCGTTCATACCATTTGAGACTGTTATGATTTTGGAACGGAGCATTTTTTTCCGTAATTTCCTGAATGAATGTTCGCGCAATTTCCTTAAATACATCGGCTAGAGCTGAAAAATTGTTATAGAATCCTGACCTTGATACTCCCGCTTTTCGACATAATTCGCTAATCGATATAGTGTCGTATTTTTTTTGTTTCATCAAAATCACAAGAGCATCCCTAAGGCATTGCCGAACAATTTCATTCTGTTTTTCGTTATAAAGTGCAACGCCATCCATATTCTTTACAGGCATAACAAATTTCTCCGTTTTGTCCGTTCTGATGAAAAATCATTGTATTGGTCTATTACAATTTATATCTTTCAAACAGAAAAAACAACTGTTTTATCTGTTTGTGTAAAATTTCTTTTTTCAAGGATTGCCTATGAGTTTGGACTATGCCATAAGCGACGCTGTCGAAATTGTCTATTATACGGATTCCGATTCTATTTCGGTAAATGGCAAGCACGTGATGCGCAATGTCCCTGCAAAGATTCTTCGCCATATCCTCTGCGAATATACGACAACAGGTCGAGATGAGTTCGAAAACAGAGAATTTAAACGCGATACATCCATTTGCATGGATCCCTTGCGCCCAAACTTTGAAAGCCGATTGAATCGCGTCGTTGCGCATATTGAAGGTAGAAAAGTAAATGGCGAAATAACAAACAATGGCTTAAAAAATTTTTTTGAAATAGATCGTTACCGTCGTGGCGGATTCCGGTTTATTCCCAAGTGCAACATTGTTTTTCGTGAGGAATAGGCAAATGTTTTTTGAAACTTCGTTCGAAAGAATTCTAGAAAACTACGATTTTAAAGGATGCCTTACCGCCCAAGCGATGCTTAAAATGTTCGAAAATGCGGGCAACCGTCATTCCGATTTAGCAGGAGATGCGGTAATCGCAAGAAGTGCAAGTGGCGTTACTTGGGTTCTTGCTGAATGGGATGTTAGAATCAAATCGTATCCGAGATACGAAAATAAACTACAAGTAAAAACGTGGATTGAGAAGCCTTCTTCTTCTTTCGGTTGCTCGCGAAACTACGAATTTTATGCGGATGAAACACTCTGTGCCGAGGCTACCGCAAAATGGGTTCTTTTTGACATGAAGGCGAATAGACTTGCGAGATTGCGCCCCGAATTAATCGCATCTTATGAGCCGGAGAGCAAAACTGTATTCGGCGGAGTAAAATCTGAAAAAGTAACAGTTCCTGAAGTTTTTGACTCGGAAACAGAAATTGCAATCCGTCGAAGCGACATCGATTTCAATAATCATGTACACAATTTATGTTATCTTGATTACGCACTCGAATCGTTGCCAATGGAATTGTATGAATCTGCAAGTTTCAGAAATATTCGCATAGTCTATAAGAATGCCCTTGCGAACGAAAAGATTGCTATATGCAAACAAAAAACGATTGATCGCAAATCGACGGTAGCCATTTTTTCGCTAAATGGAACGCTGTGTACGCTTGTGGAGCTAAGTTCTCATCTGTCGGGTTAAAATTATTGCATTAAAAAGGTGCATCACCATCGCGAACAGCGCCATGATGGCGATGTAGTCTAGTGCGAACAGCAGATAGCCGCGTTCCAGATCCTAGAAGAAGAATTTTTGAGTGAGAATAACTATCTTTATCTCAAGAATTTGAACCGCGCCTTATTGCCACCGGGTAATAGGGAAACACGCTTTCTTTATCGTTAGGTCTTTGAAGATAAAGATTCCTAGAGGTAAAGAAATGGAATGGTTTACGCTTGCCGTGGCGGGCGTTCTCGAAGTTGTTTGGGCCTGCGCCATGAAATATTCGGAGGGCTTTTCTAAAATAGTCCCTTCAGTCATCACCGTGATAGGTTTCTTTTTGAGTGCTGTTTTCTTGTCGCTAGCCGTAAAGAAACTGCCGCTCGGGACTGCGTATGCGATATGGACTGGATTCGGCACTGTGGGAACATGTGTCTTGGGCGTTTATCTATTTCAGGAGCATTTCTCTATTCCGAAAGCAGTTTGTGTTTTGCTTATTTTATCCGGGATTGCTGGGTTGAAATTATTGCATTAAAGAGATGCACCGCGACGGAGAACAGCACGACGATGGCGATATAGTCTGCGAAAAAGAGGGCGTAGCCGCGGCCCGCCGTCGCAATGAGAATCTGCCCACCGCCCTTTTTCGCATGATGAATATGCCAGTTGTTGCGGCACGCCGGTTCAAAAGTCACGTTCCCGACACCCACCTGTTCCTTGCTGATCATGTCGAGATAACTCTTGCCCACGAAATACTTGGCGTAGGCGTCGTTCGGCTTGCCCACCGGGAACACACTCCAATCCTTTCCCGGCACGCTTCGACCTTGCTCAGCGACCTTTGCGTCTGACGCGTTTACAGCACCAGCCACGTTCAAGGACCCTGAGCTTGCCGAAGGGCCTTGTTGGCTTGCCGTCTCCGCCACCGCTTCCTTGAGCAGTCGCAACGCGTTCAGCGTGCGCGGATAACCGCAATACGGCAAGCAATTGTAAATCGCCTGTTCCACATAATCCGCCGTACGAATCTTCAGGTTCGCGCCAATATGCGCCTTGAGCTGCGGCTCTGTTCCCAAGTTCACGAGAATCGCCATCGTCAAGAGTTCGCGGGTATTCAGGTCAAGCCCCTTGCGGGTGTAGTAATCGCCAAAGCAGTTGCTCGCAAGGAAGTAATTGATGGTCGGCATACCGCTCTTGCCGTTCTTCGCCATGTCGCGGAAAGTCTGGCCGAACAGCGTTCCCTGCGCGTCGGCACCCGCCTCCAGGTGGGACTGCGCCGTCACCGTCGCACGGTTTTCTTCCACCTTCACGTTCTTCGCCTTGAACACGCCGCGGGCAATTTCAACCGCATCCACCGTCCGCGGGAACCCGGTGTAGGGAGCGCACTGGTAAATCGCCTCGAGAATTTCTTCAGGAGCAAGCCCCTGCGCAAGCGCCGTCGCCACTTCTTCTTGCAAAAGAGCGCCCGACTGCTGCGTCACAAGCGACACCAGGCGAATCAATTCCACCTCGCGCTTTTCCACAAGCGGAGTCGCCGCCGGTACCTCGTTCTGCATGAAATTGTCCATCACGGCACGCAGTTCCTACACGCTCATGGATTTTTCGGCGCGGACATTTCCATTCAACTCAATGAACTTGCGCAAATCGGACGGAATCAGGCTTTCTACGCGGACTGCCTGAACCATTTCCTCGGCATCTTCCTCTTCCGAAAATTCAGAATCTTCTTCGCTTTTTGAGCACGAAAAAACTGTCGCCAGCAGAAATGCGGTAATTAGAATCGCAAACATTTTTTTGAGTGTAATTGTCATTCTTTGACTCCGGAATTTTATCTGTAAATTTTAGAGCGGAAGTGTTTTTCCGCAAATTTTCTCAAGCGCTACATAGAGTTTCAATATTTCCAGAAACTCACTTTGCAAATTCAGTTTCGCTTCGAGCATTTCCCTAGCGGCACTTTTCAACGAAAGATGTTCCGTCACCCCCTTTGAATATGAATAATTGACCGCGTCATAATTCTTTTGCGAAAGTTCGACATACTCCTTAAGGGTAGAAACAGTTTCCTGTTTTTGGGCTAGCATTTCTATAATGTTCAAGAAATCCGCGTTCGCCTCTTGGGATTTTTCTTTTATCGAAAGTTCAAGTTCCTTCACCCTATCTTGTGCATTACTGATATCGTCAGCTCCTTTTGAAAACGGCAAATAATTTTCTAGCGGGAAAGACAAGCCGATGTAAGCTGATTGCTTTACGCGACCTTTGTCGTATCCTGCAAGCACCGGATTTATCGTATAGGCCAAGTTTAAACTGGGTCCATAGGCGTTATGGCGTTCTATGGAAACCTGTTTTTGGGCCGCCTCCATTTGCTTTTTCAGGTTCACTACAGCAGGAACATCCCCGACGCTTATATTTTGAGCGAAATCCGTTTTATTCCTCTCATCAAAAAAAGAGGCGTACTTATCGACGTAATCTTCAAGGGTGCCTCCCAATACAAGACTTTCTGCATCCATTTTTTCGGAATGGTTCTCCATGCCTATAAATCGTAAAAAAACGAGAAAGTTATTCTTGTACAAATATTCTTGCGTTTTAAAATCCGATTACAATTTTTCGTATGCAGCTTTACTTGATAGATTCTCTATTTCAGAAAGTGTGCCCTTTTTATACCGCACCTCGTTCTGTTTCGCTTGGCTTTGTGCATTTTCAAGATTCTCTTTGAGAACGTCTAGGTTTTGCCTTTCAAGCATGAGTGAAAAATATTGTTCCTTTACCTGCGAGGCAATTTCTGAAACCATTTCTTCGTAGGAAATACGCGACGCTTCGTAATCCAGTTTGGCTTTATCTACCGTAGCAAAATAGCTTGACGAGAGAGTGACGGCGATTTTTCCTTCGATGCCGATATTGTTACGGACAACTTTTCCTGTTTTTTCGTCCCTCAACTCGGCATTTTCAAGTTCACCATCTGGGGGGCGTTTCAAATCGGGAAGTTCTATATCGTCGATTGCCGAAACGGTGACAGAAGGCAGAAGCGAATTCCAGGAATGCCTAGAAGAGCGTTCCGACGCCTTCAACGCAATTGACTCCCGTTTGAGGGATGCGTTGTTCTTCATCGCAAGAGTCAAGGCATTTTCAAGCGTAAGAACGCCGCTTGCGGCAAACACCCAAAGGGGAACAAAAGCAATTAACAAAAAAAGTCTTTTTCGCATAAACAACTCCTGAAATCTAAAGTTACAAGAGTATGTTTTAAAAAGACTTGGACAAACCTTTCCGAAACCTTAATTTTTTCAGGTCGGGGGTGTAAATCTCCTAGAAAAGAGGACCCAAAATTAGGAAGCGATGTCTGCTTTGCGCACGAATGGGCCGACAATTCAAAGATTGTAATACATGTAGCTATTGAGGTTGTTTATAAAGTAAAAAAAGACTTATCAAGACGATGATTGGAGCTTGATAAGTCTAGAGGTTTGGGTTTTGAATTAGTCTTTGTAGACGACGATAACGTTTTTTCTTAAAGCGTTTTCGATAAAGTTGAACATTGTATTGTAGGCGTTGTCACGGACTTCCTTGCGGGAGAGGAAAATATCGTGAATTCCGTTCGTGAACGTGACTGTGGTAACATCTTTACCGAGTTTTGGAGCCCATTTTTCAATGAGGTTTACGTCGAGCATGCAGTCGCATCGCATGTAATCATCCGTCCATTGGATTTCATTGACGGTGCAGCCGCTACGCATGACGAGGACTGGGGCTTTTATCTGTAATCCGTTGTGAATCCATTTGATGCCTCTTTGCGTGGCGCGGAGGTAACCAAAGTATTGTTGCGGCCATTCATCGCTCTTCCATTCACGATTGAATTCCCATTCGCCTTTTTCGCTTTTGAGAAGTGATATGTTGTATTTGGGGGCTTCTTGCGCGGGGGCTTTCATGTCGGGGAAAAGAAGCGCAATGTCTGAGAAAACGGGGAATGCAATGTTGCGGACAAACCAACTGTTTTTGTAATCGAGGAATGGGCTGTTCAAAATGAGTGCTGCGAAATCGTCCTTGATGCGTTCGTTCAGATAGTTTGGCGTGATGAGCCCTCCTTGGGAGTGCCCGATAATGATAAAGGGGAGTTTGCCGGAGTTCTTTGTGGCAATTCGTCTGCTGAGTGCCACGGCGGCATCTAATTCAGCGTAGTATTCCTTGACGCTACGCATATCGGAGCGGGGCTCGCCTTCGCTGTATGAACGGCCGTTGTAATGCAAGTCAATGGCGAAGAATGCAAAACCTGCGGAATCGGATTTTTCAGCGAGTTCTTCTTGGAAGAAGTAGTCGTTGTAACCATGAACGTACAAGATGATTCCACGCGGGTTTGTGTCGTGTGCAGATGCACGTGGGGAACTGCCGAAGGGGTATTCGATTAACGTGGAATGGAAAACTTTTTCGCCATCCGGTTTTGTTTCGATGGGGTAAATCGTGTAGGGTGCACCGAGTTCTAGGTCCGTTGATTTGTTGGCCAAGGCTTTTTCTGTAATGGCTTGCAGAGTGCTTGCCGATAGCGGTTTGCTGTATAGTTTGTCTCGCTTTTCTTCTTTGCAGGCGGCAAGGCAAGCGTGAGTTGATGTTGCAAAAAGGAGTACAGTTGTAGCTGCGATGAGTGTTGTTTTTATCTTGTTCATGCATATACGATAACAAAACGCATGAACTTTTACCGCTCCGAAATGCTTTTAAAAACTCCGACTAGATTGTGATCATATTTGATATTCTATTTTAACGAAAATTTGATGGAATTTTGATGAATTTTTATTAATTTGATGAAAATTGAATGAATTTGATGAAAAATTATTGATTTTTAACGAAAATTATATAAATTTAACGAAAAAGGAATTCGTTAAAAATATGCAAGAAAAGACGCTGAAAAAAATCGTTGAAGATGTCATTTTGCAAAAATGCGAGACCAATCACATCGAAACTAAGAAAGCCGAAGGTGGTTGCCCTAAAATTTTCGACACGCTTTCTTCTTTTTCAAACCAGAAAGATGGTGGCGTAATTCTTTTCGGCATTGATGAAAAAAATGATTTTCAGATTTGCGGTGTTTACGATGCCGCTGATATCATCAAGAAAATTTCTGAGCAATGCTTGCAGATGGAACCTCCGGTTAAAGCGTTGTGCACTACGACTGCAATCGACGGTAAGATTGTTGTATGCGCCGAAATCCCTGAAATGGATGATTTCCAAAAGCCCTGTTTTTATAAGGGTAGCGGAAGGCTTCGTGGATCATTTGTCCGCGTAGGTGACAGCGACCGTCAAATGACGGAATACGAAGTTTATACGTATGAGGCTTTCAAGAAAAAAATTGAGGACGAACTTAGACCTGTTGCTAGAGCCACCGAAAAAGAATTGGTGACGGATGCGTTTCAAAAATTTGCTATTGAGTTAAAAAATAAAAAACCGAATGTAGCCTCGTTGCCGGTAGCGCGTCAATTGAATTTGTTGGGATTTGTTGCTGGCCATCACCCAACTGTGGCTGGCCTTTTGATGTTTGGAATCTATCCGCAGGGATTTCTGCCTAGGCTTTGCATTACAGCGGTTGTTGTTCCCGGCACCGAAGTGAGTAGCACAGGTGATATCGGCGAGCGTTTTATCGATAATAAAAAAATTGAGGGTACCATTCGGCAGATGCGCGAAGATGCTGTAGCTTTTGTTGTACGCAATATGCGCTACCGCACTATTGTCAATGAGCAGAGCGGCGAACGTGAGGATCGCCCCGAATATCCAATTATCGCCATTCGCGAAATAATTCTGAACGCTCTTGTTCATAGGGATTATAGCATTCATACTGATAATACTCCTATTACAATCAAGATGTTTACCGACAGGATTGAAGTAGAGAATCCTGGTGGACTTTACGGACGTAATCGCATCGAAACTCTCGGTGAATTTGGCGCGGACACGCGAAATCCATATTTAGCAAATGCTCTTGAAATCATCGGTCAAGCAGAAAATCGTTATAGCGGCATTCCGACTATAAGGCGCTCCATGGAAGATGCTAGGTTGCAACCACCTAAATTTGAAAGTGTTCATGGCGTTTTCCGCGTTACGTTGTTTAATGCTGTAGTGAAAGATGTGAGTGCTTTATTGCCTCTTCAACAGGAAATTTTAAATTATTGTAATCAACCTCGAAGCCGTAAGGAACTAGGTGAAAAATTTGGGGATAAACTAACCATCGCTTACTTGATGACGCAATTTATTTATCCCATGGTTGAAAAAGGTTTGTTGAAAATGAGCATTCCCGGCAAACCCAAAAGTAAAAATCAGCGCTTCACGCGTGTGTAGATGAGAAATATTCTTTGTTTACAGTGCGCTGTCGAGTGCCATCATGAGCGTGAAGCCGACGGCAAAGAGGATTGTGCCAGCATCGAAATGGTCGCCTTCGCTCACTTCGGGGAGCATTTCTTCGACAACAACGTAAATCATTGCGCCTGCTGCGAACGAAAGCAGGTACGGCATGAATGGCGAAAGCATTTCGGCGGCCAAGAGCGTAATCAATGCGCCTACGGGTTCGACGGCTCCAGAAAGCGCTCCCAATGCGAATGCTTTTTTGCGCGAAGCACCTTCGGCTTTTAGCGGGAGCGAAACGACGGCTCCTTCGGGGAAGTTCTGGATAGCGATACCGATGGCGAGTGCGAATGCAGCCGAGAGCGTGATGGCGACGTTCCCGGAAAGCCAACCTGCGAAAACGATGCCGACGGCCATGCCTTCGGGCAAATTGTGGAGCGTTACTGCGAGCGTGAGCATCGTGGTGCGTTTGAGCTTTGCTCTCGGGCCTTCGGGAGTTTGACTGCCCAAGTGCAAATGTGGCGTGATTTTATCCAAAATATATAAGAATAAAATACCAGCCCAAAACCCAACTGCGGCGGGGGCGAACGATAATTTGCCCAAATGCTCGCTGGCGCTGATGGCCGGGAGGAGAAGGCTCCAAACAGATGCGGCCACCATAACTCCGGCTGCAAAGGCGAGCAATCCGCGCTTGAGATTTTGCTTCATTTGCCCACGCACAAAAAATACGCAGGCAGCACCTAGAACCGTCCCTAAGAACGGAATGGTAAGACCTTGGACAATTTGTAAAACAGGTTGGTTCATAATTTAAAAGATAGTATTAAAATGGAAAAAGGGGAGGGCGAGAAATATTGAATAATAAATGATGCGTCCGAATGGAGCGGTCGCAAACTTTGCTCTTGTGTATATTTATAAAATGAATATTTGGAATATATTTGCACCGGTTTATGAGTTGACAATGCGTTCGCAAAAGTCAATTTATGATTATTTATACAGGCGGATTGGCGAGGTCGCGAAAGGGAAGGATGTGCTTGAGCTGGCGACTGGCCCGGGGATGATTGCGCGGCGTATTGCTCCGCTTGCGAATCATGTGGTTGCGACTGATTTTGCACCGAAAATGATTGAGACGGCTCGCAAGGCGAAGAATCCGGAGAACGTGCGCTTCGAAGTGGCTGATGCGACATCGTTACGCTTCATGGATGAATCTTTTGATGTGGTCGTGATTGCGAATGCGCTTCACATTATCCCAAATCCTGAAAAGGCGCTTGCTGAAATTGATCGCGTTTTGAAAAAGGACGGAATCCTCATTGCTCCGAACTTCATTTTTCAAGCAGGCGGCAAGAAAAATTTATGGCAAAAATTCTTGAGTCTTGTCGGAGTTCGTTTTGCGCACGAGTGGACAGAAGATGAATTTAAAGCGTTCTTGAAATCGAACGGTTGGACGATTGAAATGAGCTGCGTTCTCAAGGGCCGAATTGACTTGGCGTACGTGGAATGTAAAAACAACTATTCTTAAAATTCTACTTGAAATTTTACTTAAAATTATGTATTTTGAAAACGGAGAATTCTATGCCCTGTATCTTGCCTGTTTCAGATTTGCGTAATTATAATGAGGTTCTTCAAAATGTGTCTGAGGAATCTCCTGTATTTTTGACTAAGAACGGTCGTGGATGCTATGTTGTCATCGACATTAAGGAATACGAGCGGATGGTTGCTGCTTTGAAACTCCAGAAGGCGCTTGCCGATGGAGAGCGTTCTACTGAACAGGGCGGCTGGCTTTCGGCTGCCGACGTGCGAAAAAAATACGAGGTATAGATGCTCGCTGTCGTTTTTTTCGCCAAGGGCCTCTGCGGATTTGGACGAAATCAAGGCCTACATAGAGTCTGAATTGGGAAGTCCCAAAGCGGCGAATGAAAAGGTTCTTGAGATACTTGATGCCATCGAAAATCTTTCGGTCTTTCCTGAAATTGGTCCATCTTTAAAAGGTAAAATCGATTCCCTTGCACGGTATAGATGTTTATCTGTATCCGGCTATTTGGCCTTCTATCGAATTGAAGCTGAGAAGGTGATTGTTGTCCGCGTTTTAAATGGTCGGATGGACTACTTGAAAATGTTGGAATTGTAGTTTTTGGGTGAGGAATGTCTCTTTAAGCGAGTGTCTTCCCTTACGGGGAATTTTGGCTCTTCTGAGCTGAGTGTGAAACATTTTTCTTAAAAAACGCCTGAAAACGGCATAAAATCGGGAAATCCCGAAACAAAAAAGCATCTGAATTTCCTAAAAGTTTTTTCGCTGAAAAAACTGAACACGGGATAATTCAGATGCCAATCAAAAATATAGTCAAAACCATACTCGGTGTCAAGCATGCCGCCATCGACAAGCTATCCATGGAAGATGACAACGCCGTCATAGACGTACACTCGACAATGTCCTTCCATCTCACTATGAATTGTGGAAAAGGTCAATTTTTTGAATAATTTTTATTGGAAAAGGTAAAATTTTTGATTGTTTTTAATGGAAAAAGGTAACAAATGCTATACCGTAAGAACGAAATTTTACTAAAAATGGCTAAAAAAATGAAAAAAAAGCTGTTTTGCTGAAATGAATAAATTTGCTTAAAATTCTACTAAGATTCCCCTGTGATCCTGAGCAAGAACGGTCGTGGATGCTATGTTGTTATCGAAATCAAGGCTTACATAGAGTCTGAACTTTATTTTGCTTCTTGTTTGTAATAAAAGACTCGCAATATAACGACTTTTCGCTTGTCATGATCGACATGATAAAACAAGCGGTAATTAGCGATTGGCATAGTGCGTACATTGCGCAAAATCCAAGGCTCGTCTTGGCTTAGGGCAAATGCTTCGGGAAAATCAGATAATGTGTTTACCGAATCCTGAAATTTTTTCATTAGATTCTTCGCTGCGATAGGCGAACAAAGCGTTATGCTGATATAGTCAAAGATTTGCTCAATGTCGGCTTGTGCAGCGGAAGAAAAGTAGACTTCAAAATTCATACCTTGTATTTCTTCTTGACATCGGAAAGGACCTTCGCTGCTGGACGGGTTCGACCTTTTAACATGTCATTGTAGCCTTTCTCGAGTTCCGCATCGAGGCGTTCTTTTGACCATTTGGCCGAGTTTTCGGGAGCTTTAGGCAACTTCACGTCGAAGGGGATTCCCTGTTGCAGAATGATCTGTTTATAGAACATATTGATGGCGCTGGAAACGGATATGCCGAGGGTTTCCAGAATGTTTTCTGCTTGTTCCTTGACGTCGGGTTCTATGCGAGCGTATAAATTTGCAGTCTTGTTCATGTTATTCAATATACATATTTGTCCACACAAAAGCAATACATTCGAAAAATGTACAAATGGAAACACTAAAAATTATTACTTTCGCAGCCTCTTGATAAATTCTGGGGTGGAATTTATTTAAACCAATGGGGCGATTTTCGCAAAGTCTATGCGAGTGCGACGTTTTTCCTAAGTTGGGATTTCAGCTTGAGTATTGTACTTTGGGGAAGCTTGGTAATTCGCGAAATCATTTCGACGGAGAGTCCTTCGGCAAGCATAGCTGTGGCGACATCTACTTGCGCTTCTAGGTAAGCACCTTGTCTTTCATAAAGCAAATCTATCATTCCGTCAACCTCATTCAGAAGTGTTCCTTCATTACTTATACTCCGAGAAATCATCAATAGGATCATCGAAGTCTTGGCTCATGGAAAAATGATCCCTTTTCCAAATTATCGTTTTCTAAGATTGCGTTGGACGTAAAATCCTCCTCGTTGCAATCCTGATATACATTATTTCCTGCTAAAGCACAAGTCAGGGTCGTTTTGGATATTAAAGCAATTTTAATTAGAGTGATCATTTTCGCAATATTGTATATTTCCCTCTGACATAGC
>JAEEGK010024588.1_pt1 | contig 12466 bp, 8 predicted proteins | sample 8958771 | NCBI WGS metagenome assembly JAEEGK01 (sample SAMN16246547, study PRJNA631951) | gut metagenome | biome: gut microbiome; feature: rumen; material: SC-attached | host: Bos | place: Iran: Karaj | collected 2018-10 | reverse complement strand
CCACACCGGCAATCCGCTTCACGCCCCCGATCACCACCAGCGCGATCAGCAGCGCCACACCCGCCCCGATCAAGGCAGGCGGCAGACTGAAAGTCCCGGCAAATGAAAGCGCAATGCCGTTGGACTGCACCGGAGGCATGAACAAACCGCAGGCCAGCAGGGCGCAACAGGCAAACAGGATGGCAAATGGCTTGCTATGCAATCCCTTTTCAATATAATAGGAAGGGCCACCACGGAACTGTCCGGCATGTTCCTCTTTGTAAATCTGTGACAATGTTGCCTCCGCATAGGCGGATCCGGCTCCAAGGAAAGCAATGATCCACATCCAGACAATGGCACCTGGACCGCCATAACCGATGGCCGTGGCCACCCCGACAATGTTACCGGTCCCCACCCTTCCGGAAAGCGCAACGGCAAAGGCCTGAAAGGAGGAAATACCCACCTTTTGGGATTTGTCTGTATGGAAAAGCAGGCGGAACATCTCACCGAAATGGCGGATCTGCACGAATCTGGTACGGATGGAAAAATAGAGGCCGTCACCGAGACACAGCACCACCAGGGCGGGACTCCACACCCAACCTACCACCCTCTCCACAACTACGGAAAAATCGAACATAAAGGTGGAGCTGGAGGGAGTCGAACCCTCGTCCAAACACGCTGCAAAAACGCTTTCTACATGCTTATCCTTGAATTGGTTTTCGTCCGGAGGATGGTACAAGGCTATACCGGCGACCGGCTTATCCTCTTAAGATTTCGGCAACGGCGCGAGGCCGACGTCACCTATCTTCCCCTTTCCGATGCCTCGGTCCGGACGTCGGGAAGAGAGACTTCCGGGGAGACAGCTTCGTGCGTTAGCTATGGCTAGGCAGCGAGAGCAAAGTTGTTGTTTTCGCCATTTATTTGGCATGAAAGTTGGCTGTTACGGAACCTGCTTACAACGTCCGGCATGCTTACATTCCCACATACGAGCTGTCAAAACCAAGCAGCCCCTTTGCGAAAAACGCGGCTGCAAAAGTAGTTAAAATATCAATACGGCAGCAGGAGTTTTTCAAAAAAATCTGCTGCAAGTGGAATGACGGCATCAGGAAAGTCAAAATCGGGATGGTGCAGTTCGGGCTGACCCTCCCCGCTCCCTATGCCGAAAAAGGCTCCAGGATACCGCATCAGATAGTCGGCGAAATCCTCCGACCAGCGGAACGGATGCTCAGCCATGACAAAGTCCGAACCTGCGTTTCGCGCCTTTTCAACCTGCTTATCAACCTGCGCATCATGGTTTTCGGTTGCATTAAATGGCTCACGCCATTCCATATTGAAGCCAAGTCCGTAACGGTCGGCAATGCTCCGCACCAACGCCGGCACCTCCTCTTTCAGGGCCGCCATGCTCCGGTTGGTATAGGCACGGAGCGTGAACATCACATCAGCCTCCCCTGCCGAAGTGCCGAAGGCCTCCTTTCCCAGACGCACCGCAATCAGCGTTGCCTGCCTGAAACCGTCACCGTCAAGATCGGGAGAGGTGTTCAAAGCCAGAACACTGCGGATTATTTCCGCCACTGCAAGGCCTGGGTTTACACCCATTTCCGGAAAGGCGGCATGGGTCTCCCTGCCCTGCAGATGCAGCACCACCCCCACCGAAGCGGCGGCAAAAGTCCCCCTACGGAATACCAGCTGACCAATAGGGTATCCCGGAAGGTTATGCAATCCATAAAAAGCGGAAATCCTATATTTTTGCAGCACCCCGGCCTCCAATATCCTCCGGCTGCCCTCACCAGTCTCCTCCGCAGGCTGGAAAACCAGCACAGCCGTACATGGAAGTGACCCTGAAAGCATCCGTTCCGACAGTTTTTCAGCAAGCCGCAGCAGAATGGCAGTATGGCCGTCATGGCCGCACTTGTGCGACACGCCCGGCGATTCCGAAGCATACGGCAAAGGCAGTGTCTCACAAATTGGCAGCGCATCGATATCGGCACGGAAGGCTACCGCCTCCGCACCGGCATCACCGAAAACCGCCACCAGACCGTACCCGCCGACATGCTCATGCAGGACGGTCGGATACAGCTTGCGCAAGAATGCCGCTATGGCATCATGGGTGTTCCTCTCATGTCCTGAAAGTTCCGGATGCGCGTGCAGATGATGCCTGAAACTTATGATATCGCCAATCATGACATATCAGTAGGCGCGGGCGAACAGAACCCTCTGGTGGGAAGGCCGTCCGGAATAGACGCAGCGTCCCTCCTCCTGAGGATTGTCAAACGGGATACAGCGGATAGTGGCCTTTGTAAGCTCCTTGATCTTCTCCTCGGTCTCCGCCGTGCCGTCCCAGTGGCAATAGAGGAATCCGCCCTTTTCAATCTGTTCCTGGAACTCCTCCCATGTATCCACACGGTGAATGCTTGCGTCGCGGAAGGCTTTGGCCTTCACAAACATGTTCTGCTGGATCTTGTCCATAAGGGCAACCGTCTCCTCCACGGCAGAATCCGTATCAACCAGCCATTTTTCAAGCGTATCGCGGCGGAACAGCTCCACCTTGCCCTGCTCCAGATCGCGGGCACCCACTGTAATCCGCACCGGCACGCCCTGCAGCTCGTATTCGTGGAACTTCCAGCCGGAACGGTATTCCTCACGGTTGTCAAACTTGACAGTGATGTCCCTTTCCAAAAGCGCACCTTTAATCCGTTCGGCAACCTCAGAGACCTGCGCCAACTGCTCGTCATTGCGGTAGATCGGAATGATAACCACCTGGAGCGGGGCTATTTTCGGCGGAAGCACCAGCCCGTTGTTGTCGGAATGGGTCATTATGAGGCCGCCGATAAGGCGGGTGGAGACGCCCCATGAGGTGGCCCACACATATTCAAGTTTGTTCTCCTTGTTCAGGAACTGCACGTCAAAGGCCTTGGCGAAATTCTGTCCGAGAAAATGTGAGGTGCCGGCCTGCAAAGCCTTGCCGTCCTGCATCAGCGCCTCGATGCAATAGGTGTCTTCCGCACCGGCGAAACGTTCGGTCTCGGTCTTGCGGCCGCGAATCACCGGCATCGCCATGTACTTCTCGGCAAACTCCGCATATACATTAATCATTTTCTCCGTCTCCTCCAGTGCCTCCTCGCGCGTCTGATGGGCGGTATGCCCCTCCTGCCAAAGGAATTCGGCGGTCCGTAGGAACAGGCGGGTCCGCATTTCCCAGCGCATCACATTGGCCCATTGGTTTATAAGCAGCGGAAGGTCACGGTAGGAATGAATCCAGTTCTTGTAGGTGCTCCAGATGATTGTCTCCGAGGTGGGGCGGACAATCAGCTCCTCCTCCAGCTTCGCCTCCGGATCGACCACAACGCCGTGGGTCTCCGGATCGGCCTTGAGCCTGTAATGTGTCACCACAGCGCACTCCTTGGCAAAACCCTCCACGTGATGCGCCTCCCTGCTCAGATAGGATTTTGGAATCAGCAGCGGAAAATATGCGTTGACATGTCCGGTCCTCTTGAACATGCGGTCCAGCGCATGCTGCATGTTTTCCCACAAAGTGTAGCCGTAAGGTTTGATGACCATGCATCCTCTTACCGAAGAGTTTTCAGCCAACCCGGCATTGATTACCAAATCGTTATACCATTGCGAATAATTCTCTTCCCTTGTTGTTAACTGTTCTGCCATTTTTTTGGTATGATTTTTGAAATCTATGTTATTAAAATTATTATCTTTGCAAAAATTTTCCAAAGCCCCGAAAAGCCACGGAAACAAAATGCAAAAGTATAAAAAAAACAAACACCATAAATTGGAAAGGAGCAAAACAATGAAAGATTTAGCCAAATGGGCACTCCCAATCATGCTGGTCTGCACAACGTCCTGCACGACCATGAACACGTTTGTGGATGACGGTTACTACAATGCGTCCTACCGTCAGAAGGATATGGCTGACGCCGCAGCAGCCAAAGCAGCAGCTGCCGCTGCAAGGGCCGAGGCAGCCGCTGCCAAGGCAGAAGCGGAAGCCGCCAAGTTGGAGGCACAAAACCAGTATGCCACCTCCACTGCGGAGAACCGGCAGCCGGACTACACAACCACCGAAACCCAAAACGGCACCACCATTGTCAACAACTACTACTTTGACATGGACGACTACTACGACTACGCCTACAGCGCACGTCTCCGCCGTTTCTACTCCCCATGCTGCTACGGCTGGGGCTATTATGACCCATGGTTCACCAACGGATACTGGTACTCCCGCTATCCGGGAGACTGGGGCGTCAGCGTCTACCTGGGATACTCCTTCTGGTGGGATTCCTGGTACTACCGCCCCTACTATTACCACCCGCACTACGTGCACCACGGCTTCCACTGGGGATACTACGACCCTTACCACTACTACCGCCCCTACCACCACTACTACGGTTTCGGCAACGCATACCGTCAGGGCTACAGGGACGGCTACCGCGATGCCAAGCATAACAGCAGATACAATAACAACAGGTACCATAACAACTATGCTGACCACTACTATAACAGCTACGATGACAACCGCACCTTCGGATATGCCCACCGCAACAGTGTGCAGGGCAGCGGCGCATCGGTCAAAAACACGCAGAGCGTGAGGCAGAATGTGGCCAGCACAGGCGGTTACAGCAACTCGCCCAGCAAGGCTTCGGAAACATCATTCGCAGAACGGTACCAGCAGTCGGTGCGCAACGCCTCCGTCCATTCCTCCGCGACCGGCAGCAACAGCGGCCGGACGGCATCCGGAAACAGCGGCCAATCCACCAGCGTGCGGAACAACCCTGCCGTTTCCCAACAGCCCACCAATGCGGGACAGACTTCCGTGCGGGCCAACAACCAGACCGTTGCCCCCAGCTCCAATGCCACCCCTTCCGGGAACAGCACCGTTCGGAGCAACAATAACAACACTGTCACCAACCAACCGGCCAACGGCAGCGTGCGGAACAATGGCAATGCGGTCAACCGGGATGCCGTCAACAACAACAGGCAGCAGCAGACGACAGTCTCCGTAAGAAACAACCGTGTCAATGCGACAGAGCAGGCCACCGGAAACACACCGGCCGTCTCCAATTCATCGCAGGGGGTCCGCAGCAACAGCACGCCCGCCAACAACAATGCAGTGCGTCAAAGCACGCCCGCCAGCAACAGCGGTTCCGTGAGGCAGAGCACGCCTGCAACCAACAGCAGTGTGCGTCAGAGCACACCCGCCAACAACAGCAGCGTGAGGCAAAGCACTCCTGCCAACAACAACTCTGTACGGCAGAGCACACCTGCAAACAACAATTCGGTGCGGCAGAGCACTCCAACTAACAACAGTGTGCGGCAGAGCACACCCGTCCGTAGCAGCAGCACACCGTCAAGTTCCAGCAGCCGCCCAAGCTCCAGCTCCTCATCCTCCGTGCGAAGCGGCGGGTTCAGCGGAGGCGGCAGCAGCCACAGCAGCGGCGGCGGTGGCAGTGTGAGAGGACACCGCTAACAGACCATATCTTCTAATAATATAATATGTATCTTGAAACAAAAATAAATAACATACCATGAAAAGGAACAGAATCATAATCGCCACATTGCTTTTCAGTTGTGCCGTGGCTGCAAATGCCCAGAATGACAGGGACGCCTTCCGCTACTCCATGCTTACCCCGACGGGGACGGCACGCAACACCGCACTGGGCGGCTCAATGGGCGCATTCGGCGCCGATTTCTCAACCGCATCCACCAATCCGGCGGCATTGGGAACCTACAACCGCAGCGAATTCTCCATCTCCCCATCGCTCTATTTCGGAAGCACGAAGATAGAATACAACGGGGAAACCTATAAGGACTACAAACCCAACTTCAACCTTGGCAACATCGGCGTGGTGCTGACCATACCGAACGACAACGAAAGCGCAAACTGGAAGGCCGTACAGATTTCAACCGGCATAAACAGGATGGGCAACTTTAACACCTATGGCTACGGCTGCGGCCCCAACATGAACGGGACCTCCTTTATCGACTACGTCGCCGCCGATGCCAACAACAAGGACATTTACACAGATGCAAGCGGCCAATTCACAAGCGGCAGCTATCTGGGTTACCTGGCCTGGAGCGGAGGACTTCTTGGGCTGGATGCAAACAATAACTTCATCTCAAAAATCAGCCAGAACAGTCTTCTGCAGGAAAAATCAATCAAACAGAAGGGTTCCATGAACGAATACGTATTCTCACTGAGCGGGAACTGGCAGGACAAACTGTTTGTCGGCGCCACACTCGGCATCCCCTATTACAGCTATGTGGAGAGCTATACATACGTTGAAACCAACACCAACCGCAACGAGCCCTTCCAATCCATGACATATCAGAACTACATCCATTCCGAAGGGTCAGGCATCAATTTCAAAGCCGGTATGCTCTACCAGCCATTCAGCTTCCTGCGTCTCGGCTTCGCAATGCACACCCCAACCTATTATGGCGTGGAGGAGGAATACGACAGCCGTTTCACAAGCCAGTTCGACACCCTGTCCGTTGACAAGCTTGCCTCAAACGGCGAGTTCGAATACTCCATCAACACCCCGTACCGCGTGCTGGCAAACGCCGCCTTCATCTTTGGAAACTTCGGATTCATCAATGTGGATTATGAAATGGCCGACTATTCCATCATGCGGCTCCGTTCCGACAGCTACTCATTCCGGACCGAAAACAACTCCATAATGCAAATGTACCGTACCGGACACACCGTGAGGGTTGGTGGCGAACTCAATCTGTCACCGATGGCACTGCGGGCCGGTTACGCCTACATGAGCAACCCGTTTGCGGCCAATATCGGACGGGACGCCAGCCATCATGTGTTCTCCGCAGGTCTTGGATTCCGCAGCACCACAAACTACATCGACATTGCCTTCCAGCATGTCACCAATACCGACAAGGATGTCTTCTATGAAAAATCCGCATACAGCTATAATGTGGACAATATCAGCAACAGCGTGGTCGTTACCGCCGGCTGGAAATTTTAACTAAAAGAAAAATAAGCACAAGATGAAAAAGTTAGCAATTATCAGCCTTATGGCCGCCTGCTGCCTTATGAATGGCACGAGCATGGCACAGAAAAACAAGGCATTCACCGGATCAGTCAAATTTGAAATCAAGTATGAGGGCGATTTTGAGCCGCAACAACTGGCCAACGCACCCCGTGAAAAGGAGCAGCTGATTTCCGGAAATTTCACCAAAACAACGCGGAACTTGGGAGGTGCCTTCCTGCACGAGATTGACATGGTGGACTCGATTGTCCGGTTGTGGGATCTCCCGAATGAAAAATGCGCTGTCACCATCCCCACCCCAAAAAAGGAGGACGATGGGAGCAAAGAGAAGAACTATGTCATCCAAAAACGGAGTGACAGCAAGGTGATTTGTGGCTACAACTGCCAGGGTTACGACATCATTGTCACCGTAAAAAGCAAAAGCGAAGATGATGATGACGATGAGGAGGAGGAGGCCGAAGAGCGCAAAATCACCATTACGGTATATACCACCAATGAAATTGGCATCGACAGCAACATCAACAGCCATTTTGTTCCAGGCCTGCAGGGCTATTCGCTATATCTGGAGCAGCCCGCCGGCGAAGGCAAAAAGGTAATCAACCAGGCTGTGGAGGTCAAAAAAAAGAAAATCAACGCCATCGAATTCAGCATTCCTGCCAACTACAAGTATTTCACACCAGAACAATGGAACGAATATGTGCGCAAAATGCAACAGCAAGCAGGCGGCGGAAATGACGAGGATGATGATTACTAAACCTATATGAATAAAAAATTATACAAAATATGATCAACCCCAAATTATTAGCACCCAAGAGCATCGTTGTATGCGGTGCCTCAAGTGACATCCACAAACCAGGTGGAAAGGTTCTTAAAAATTTAAAGGAGAGCGGATTCAAAGGGCAGATTTATGCCGTGAACCCCAAGGAGACCGAAGTGCAGGGCGTCCGCTGCTATGCCAAGGTGGAGGATCTGCCGCAGGTGGACTGCGCCATTCTGGCCATCGCCGCAAAATACTGTCCCCCAACGGTTGACGTTCTAGCTCATCAGAAAGGAACCGGCGGCTTCATTATTGTCTCCGCAGGCTTTTCGGAGGAGAACGAGACAGGTGCGGAACTGGAGAGGCAGATTGTGGAGCACATCAACAGCGTCGGTGGCTCCCTGATCGGTCCAAACTGCACCGGATTTTTGAACACCAACTATTGCGGCGCATTCGACACCCCCATCCCCACCCTGGATCCGCACGGTGTGGACTTCATCACCGGCAGCGGTGCCACAGCCGTCTTCATCAAGGAGTATGGAATTTCCAACGGCCTGACCTTTAACAGCGTATGGGCGGTCGGAAATTCAGCGCAACTGGGCATTGAGGATGTTCTTGAGCATCTGGACAACACATTCGATCCGGAAAAATCAAGCCGCGTCATCATGCTCTACATGGAAAAGATCGGCGACCCGCAGCGTCTGCTGAAGCACAGCCGCAACCTTATCAACAAGGGCTGCCACATTGCTGCCATCAAGAGTGGAGGCTCCGCGGCAGGTAGCCGTGCCGCCTCGTCGCACACCGGTGCGCTTGCCACCAACGATGCCGCCGTGGACGCGCTGTTCCGCAAGGCGGGCATTGTGCGCTGCCAGAACCGGCAGGAGCTTACGACAGTGTGCGCAGTCTTCATGCATCCGGAAATCAAGGGCAAACGCTGTGCGGTCATCACACACGCTGGCGGTCCCGCCGTCATGCTTACCGACGTGCTCTCCGACGGGGGCATGGAGGTGCCCAGCCTGAAGGAGCATCCGAAATCGCCGGAGCTGCTAAGCAAACTGTTCCCCGGTTCCTCCGTGGGAAATCCCATCGATTTCCTTGCCACCGGCACCGCCGAGCAGTTGGGCTACATCATTGACGCTGTGGAGAACGACTATACCGACATTGATTTTTCTGTGGTGATTTTCGGCTCTCCCGGCCTCTTCTCCAACCATGAGGTCTACACCCTGCTGGACGAGAAGATGAAAACCTGCAAGAAGCCGATTTTCCCGGTACTCCCATCTATTATTAATGTAAAGGATGAGATTCAAGAGTTCATCAACCGCGGCCGCATCAACTTCCCGGAGGAGTGTGTGCTGGGCCATGCGCTCTGCAAGGTGTACAACACACCGAAACCGCAGCCTGAGCATGTGGAGCAGCCCGCCATTGACGTGGCGAGAATCCGTCGCACCGTGGAACGCTGCAAGGACGGATACATGGAAATTGCCGACTACAACGAGCTGCTGGATGCCGCTGGCATCAGTCGCAAGAAATCGGTTGAGGTGGACAAGAAGGAGGATGCCATCGCCTTTGCCAAGGAGGTCGGTTGCGGCAAGGACACCCCGTTGGTCATGAAGGTGGTCGGCCCGCTGCACAAATCCGATGTGGGCGGTGTGACCCTCGGCGTGAAGGATCTGGAAACCGTCGGCAAGGAATTTGACCGGCTGATTGTCATCCCGGAGCCCTACGCGGTTGAAATGTACCCCATGCTGGACGGCACGGACGTCTATCTCGGCGCAATCCGCGACCCGAAGTTCGGCCATCAGATTTTCTTCGGATTAGGCGGCATTTTCATTGAGGTGCTGAAGGATGTGCAGAGCGCCCTCGCCCCCATTACAGCCGCAGAGGCCAAGGAGATGCTCACACAGCTCAAAGGATACAAGATCCTGCAGGGCGTGCGCGGTCAGGAAGGTGTGAACCTGGACCTCTATGCCGAACAGATTGCACGTGTAAGCGCACTGGTGCAGGCCGCTCCGGAAATCGCCGAGATGGACCTGAACCCGCTGCTGGGCAACCCGCGCTACGTCACCGCCGTGGATGCCCGCATCAGGCTGGAAAAATAATACAAACCCGTCATTCCTACGAATCCCCGCATTTTTGCGGGGATTTTTGGCTCAGGTGCTTAATTCCGTGGATATGATTTTGTACTTCATATTCCCTTTTAGTAAGGAGCGGGGTTACGGCTCATATTTTTGAAAAAAGCAGAAAAATAATGCAAAAATCGTCATTTTATTGACGATTTTTACGTAAATTTCGTCATTGTATTGACTTTTTTTATATTTTTGCAAAACAGAAACAGAGAGGATATGCTTACAAGAACAATACAGCAAACAATTGAAAAACAACTTGTACCTAACAAGGCGGTAATCATTTTCGGTGCCCGCCGCGTGGGCAAGACGGTGCTTTTGCATCAGGTTCTTGACAAATTCAATGGGAAAACAATGTTGTTGAACGGTGAGGATTACGATGCGCAATCACTGCTTGAGGAGAAAAGCATCGCCAATTACCGTCGTCTGCTTTCAGGTATTGAGCTGCTGGGCATTGACGAGGCTCAGGCGGTTCCCGCAATAGGTGAGAAACTCAAACTGATATTGGATGAGGTGCCTGGAGTGCGTGTGCTGGCAACCGGCTCATCATCCTTTGACATCCGCAACCAGGTGGGGGAACCGTTGGTCGGAAGGAGCAGCTCTTATGTGCTGCTTCCCTTTTCCCAACAGGAAATCTCCCAACAGGAGAATTTACTGCAGACCCGTCGCAATCTGGAGCAACGGCTTGTTTATGGTAGTTACCCTGACGTAGTGTTGAATGATGACGTCGAGGCAAACAGGGAATATCTGAAGAATATTGTGTCCGCCTATCTGCTGAAAGATATTCTTGCACTGGACGGAATAAAGAATTCGGGCAAGATGATGGAGCTGCTGCAGTCGGTAGCCTTCCAGACAGGCAGTGAGGTCTCCTATGATGAACTTGCGAATAAAGTGTGCATCAGCAAGAACACTGTGCAGAAATACATGGATTTGTTGTCAAAGGTGTATGTCATTTTCCGTCTGGGCGGTTATGCAAAAAATCTTCGCAAGGAGCTTTCAAAAGCTGGAAAATGGTACTTTTATGACAACGGCATCCGCAATGCGGTCATAGGAAGGTTCCAGCCTTTGGCTTTGCGTGATGATGCTGGTGCGCTTTGGGAAAACTATATTGTCAGTGAACGCATGAAACAAAACCTGCACAACAGGTATGGCAGGAATCTGTATTTCTGGAAAACATACGACCGGCAGGAGATCGACCTGATTGAGGAATCCGCGTCCGGACTGTCCGCTTTTGAAATGAAATGGTCGAAAGATGATGCAAAGGAGCCTGTGGCATTTGCGAAAGCCTACCCTGAGGCCTCATTTCATACCATAAACAGGAACAACTATCTGGATTTTATCTGATTAAAAACTGGAATTCAACTCCAAATATAATGGTCTCGTAAATTTGGACAGCAGTCATAAACAAAAAACAGGCTCAGGTGATTTATTCTGCAGTACGCTTTTGTGACTCATATTCTTTAAACCATTTTCAATCATCCGATATCTGGAGACCAGTCCCTGAAATTGATAAAACCGTTATCAGGTGAAACTGATTTTTCCTGTCCGTCATAAAGCACCATGGAACTGACAACCCTGTCCCCGTACAGTTTCCGGAAGTAGTCCAAGCCCTTATTAAAGGAGAGGTGATATGTCCTGGAAGATTTTATCTCATAGGCACACAATTGGTCGAAAGATATTTCATCCACCACATCCACCTCATTCTGTGACTTGTCCCTATAATAATAGAGTCTGGGAGTTTTTCCACGGTTATAATACCGTTTTACCATTTCAGCCACCACCATGTTTTCAAAAATTGCCCCACGCAAGGGATGGTCGGCCAGCTGCTGTTCATTGGAAATGTCCAGAAGATAACACAGCAGACCAGTGTCCATAAAGTATCTTTTGGATGTCTTCACAATCCTTTTCCCTATGTTGCGGTAGTACGGAGGAAGCATAAAAGTAATATAGGAGGTTTCCAAAATGCTCTCCCACTGCCGGATGGTTTTAATGTCCACACCCAATTCATTGGCAAATTCGGAAGCGACAAACTCACAGGACGCGCGTCCGGCCGAAAGGCGGATAAATTGTTGGAAAGAGCTGAGATTCCTTACATTCAGCAATTGTCTCAAATCGCGTTCCACATAAGTCATGTAATAATTGGCATAAACATCCTTCGGTAACTGCATGTTACCCCATACCGCAGGATACCCACCATTCAGCATCAGGCAATCAGTATTAATGCCATTGACTGCCAATTCCTCAAATGACAAAGGCAGCAAGGTCAGGACAGCGGCTCTCCCCGCCAACGACTGGCTGACCTTTTCCATCAGGGAAAAATTACTGCTTCCGGTGAGAATCACACGCCGGTTGCGGTCATCATCCACCCAAATCTGAATATATGAAAAAAGTTCAGGCATATATTGCACCTCATCCACAATCAATCCGTGCTCATGCCGATGTAAAAAACCCTGCGGATCGGAAGCAACCTGCTCCCGTAACGTGATATTCTCCAAATTGACATAATCATATTCCGGAAAAGCCATCTTACACAGGGTTGTTTTTCCTGATTGCCTGGGACCTGTCAGCGTTACAACAGGAAATGATTGTGCCAAACG
>JAEEGK010024587.1_pt1 | contig 12466 bp, 16 predicted proteins | sample 8958771 | NCBI WGS metagenome assembly JAEEGK01 (sample SAMN16246547, study PRJNA631951) | gut metagenome | biome: gut microbiome; feature: rumen; material: SC-attached | host: Bos | place: Iran: Karaj | collected 2018-10 | reverse complement strand
AGGGCGATAATACGTTATCTAAGGAATCATTATCCAAATGAGATGGACACAATAATCAAACGTGCGAAAGAGATTTTGCCGGAATTGAAAGCAAAGGCGCCAGACCTCGGCGGCAGGGAGAATTCGCTTGCGAATAAACTTGATATGTTTCTGCTGTTTCTGTCTTTCTATGAAGCATCGGATCACAGAATGTCCGGGGATGCAATCGATGAGATCATAGCAGATCTTTATGGCAGATTGCAGTTTTTAAACGGGATCTTGAACATCAACCGTCCGGGCTTTCTGAAGTTATTACGAAAGTATTTATACAGAAGCTACCGGGCATATGAGGCTAAGGTGAAGCAGAAGCGCAGCCGGGGTGAATGGATAGAAACATGGGGCATGATCGTTGACCCTAAGAAGACGGATGTTGGATTTGCGTTTACGTTGGTGGGATGCCCATTGGTTGAATATGCCAAAAAGTATGGCTATGAGGAACTAATGCCTCATATGTGTGCTCTGGATCATTCTTATGCGAAGATCATGCATGCAAAGCTTATTCGAACGCATACTGTTGCGACAGGCGCCGATTCTTGTGATTACTGGTATGTTCCTGATGAGAGTGATATTGCAAAATCCTATTCAGGAAGAATAGTCTGACATGGTTGTAACAGGTAAAACAGATATAGTGATGCACAAAGACTAACTGACCTTATTCCAAAATCTCACCATCCCGACTAATTACAACAATGCGCCAGGGAAGGAATTTTCCGCTTGCTTTAAGGGCATCTGTTGCAGCACGTTCAAGTCCTCCGCAGCAGGGAACTTCCATTCTCACAATAGTAAGACTTTTTATGTTGTTCTGACTTATAATCGCTGTAAGCTTTTCTGTGTAGTCGCCTTCATCTAGTTTTGGACAGCCGACGAGCGTAATGTGATTCTTGATAAAATCCCTATGGAAAGCAGCGTATGCATAGGCTGTACAGTCAGCGGCAATCAGAAGATTTGCATTTTCATAAAAAGGTGCCTGAACAGGAAGCAGTTTGATTTGAACCGGCCACTGCATCAGTTCGCTTTTTACTGCTGTTCTTTCCGAGTGTTGCTGCATGAGATTCTGCTTTCTCTTTTCTACAGCCTGCGGATCATATTCTGCACCCTCCCGCTCTTCAATTGAAATTGCACCTGCAGGGCAGGCCGGAAGACAGTCTCCAAATCCATCACAAAAATCATCACGTAAAAGATGAGCCTTTCCATTTTCCATAACAATTGCATTTTCGTGGCAGGCAGAAGCACATAAACCACAACCAGTGCATTTTTCTTCATCAATCTTAACAATCTTTCTAATCATAATTAACCTCGATTTAATCCTTTTTGCTGCTTTAATTTATCAGCAGAGAATGAAAAAGAATGTTGTTAAAACAACAAAAATCAAATAAACTAGAAATATGAATATCCTTGAGCTGATTAAACATCCTCTTTTTACAGGCCTTGATGAAAAAAGCCTGCCAGAGGCATTAAAGCTTTTTGAAAGTTCAGAAAAGTCTCTAAAGAAAGGGGAGTGTATTTTTAATTCAGGAAGCATAACAGAAGTAATGGGCTTTGTACTTGAAGGACGAATTCAAATAGAAAGCACAGATTATTGGGGAAATAAAACTATTATTGATAATCTTGGAAGCGGAAAGGTTTTCGGAGAGACTTATGCCTTAACAGGCAAACCTTTGATGGTAGATGTTGTTGCTGTTGAAGATTCTAAGATTATGATGATAAAACCTAGGAACATTTTTCTTCACAGCAACAATAAAATTAATTCGGTTCTGATTAAAAATATTCTGCAGATTAGCATGAATAAAAATCTTCATCTTTCACAGCGTATATTTCATACAAATGCAAAGACAATCAGAGGAAGACTTCTGGCATATCTTTCATCCTGCCTTCCTGCAAAAAGCCCTCATGCAGAATTTGATATTCCTTATGACAGGCAGCAACTTGCAGATTATTTACAGGTAGACCGTTCTGCTTTAAGTGCCGAACTCAGCAAAATGAAAGCTGACGGCCTGATTGATTACTGGAAAAATCATTTTAGACTTTTACATCTGGATTAGATTCACCAAATTTTTCCATAAGTTCAGAACAGATTTTTTCACGTTCAATACCATTTTTTTCTCTGTTTTTAATATGCTTATAAGCTTTGAATAAAGTTGATGGTCCAATTTCTGAAGCAAAAAATCCGATTCCCTGATTCCAGGCAAGAAGTTCAAAAACATCATCCAGGGCCTGACTATCTATTCCATGAATGTATGCTTTTACAAGTTCTCGTGTTTGCCTGACGCATTCTTCCAGCTCCTACAGAATTTGTAAGAGATAATAAAAGTCTGGTTTCATAAGGAAGATAACGCTTTTTATTATTCCATGTAAGATCCCAAAAGTTTACGGCTACATTCCCCAGCTCTTCATCAATCATCGGAAAATTAAGAAGTGCTGCCGGACGGAAAGGAATGTCCATTCCTTTTTCATCTATTTTCGCACGATAAAAATATACGTGCCATTCATTTTCAGAAAGCTGTTTTGTAAAACGCTCAAAACCAAGCTCCTCCATTACTTCATATAAAGGAAGTGGTTCAAACTTCTGTATTATTTCAAGACCTTCGCCAATCTGCATTTTTGCAGCCTGTTCTCTTAAAGCAGGAAAGAAGTTTCCCTGTGCATTTCTTACATCCATCTCTTTGAAAGAAGAAATTTGAGAAAGCCATTCAGGTTCATTATTAATTTCATTCAAAGATTCAATATCTGAAATAAGATTTGTAATTCCTTTTATTAAGTCTTCTTCTGACATCCCACTGCGTTCAATCATATCTGCAACAGTCGTTTTTGGAATCATTATATTTCCCATTGGAGAAGAAAGCATCTTAAACTTAGGGGTTACTTCCGAAAGACGGCTACGGAGTTGTGGATAAGTTTTGATTAATTCTGAAAGTTTTGTTTTTGTGTTTATTTTAATTGTATTCATAAGTTATACCTCTCTATATTTTGTTAGTTATAACTTACAATATTTTACAAAGATTTTATGTTGTTCTTACAACATTTTGTACTATCTCACCCCTGGCACAACAAGGATATCCGTCGTAACACACGGACTCAAAAACTCGCGTTTCATCTGCCAGCCGTCTTTGGTAAATGCCTTTCCAAGCGTAATGGTATGCAGCCCGTAGGCATCCGTAATCTGGTCCACGGCATCCATGAGGCGCTTCTTTTTGATGTCTTCCATGGGGTCAATCCAGAGCCAGCCCTGATACTGAGCTGGCATAATTTCCAGGAGCGTTATCATCACAACCTTGTAGCCGTAGCCCTTTCGGAAGATATGGGGAAGGGCAAGCCGGGCTGCATTTACTATATCCGGAGTGTAAGAGGTGAGGCGTGGAAGCTGGACTATAGCTGCATTGGAATACTGAGAGTTAATATCATCTGAATAATAATTGCAGGTAGAAATTGTCACCTGAACTGCCTGGCATTCGGACTTCTGCTTTCGGAGGCGTTCAACGGCGATTTCTGCATATTCCACCATGGCACATTCAATCGTTTCCATATCGTAAACCTTTATGGAAAACTGACGGCTGGAAGTGATTACATCCTTCTTTTCCCGGGTCACTTTTTCTACAGAGCGGATTCCGTTGAGTTCCTGTACTGTTGCAAAACCCTGAATCGTAAGCAGTCTTTTTGCATCCATCAGGGGCATATGCTTGAGCATAAGTGCATTTTTTATTCCATGAAGCTGCAGTTTTTTTGCACGAGCAGGGCCGATTCCCCAGATAGTTCCGCAATCCGTTGATTCTAAAAGTGCATCCACTTCACGCGGATTATAGACAAATACACCACCATGTTCCTTTGCTTTTTTGTTGTAGAGTTTTGCAAGAGTTTTTGTAGGAGCAGCTCCTACGCAAATTGGAATACCGACTTCTTTATAAATCCGCCTCTTCAAATCATGGCCTATTTCTTCATAATCCTTAATGCTCCAGTTGCAGTTATCAAAAAAGAGAAAAGATTCATCAATCGAGTATTCTTCAATATCCGGCGCATACTCCATATATATAGAAGTAATCCGCCGGCTGATGTCTGCATAAAGTGTGTAATTGCTGGAGAAAATCGTGATTCCACGGTACTTGCAAATATCCCGGACTTTGAAATAGGGATCTCCGCGCTTGATACCGCAAGCCTTTGCTTCCTTGTTGAGTGCGATTATAACTCCATCATTATTCGAAAGAACTGCAACAGGCTTTCCGCGTAAATCAGGCCGGTAAATCTGTTCGCAGGACGCGTAAAAGGCATTGCCATCACAATGTAACAGAATAATCAGCCTTCCTTCACCGTATGAATAACGTGTGTAATCGCACCGGTAATAATGGTATCTTCCAGAGTTTTCTTTATGTTAAAAACTCTTCCAAGAACAAAGTGCCCTTCAGATTCATAAACAACAAGACTGTTAGGCGTAATCTTTTTTGCCCGGTCAACAATCAGGATATCGCCGTTAAAAATCCCCATGTGCATATAGCTGGAACTTTCAATCTGCATAAAAACAGTAGCAGACGGATGCCTGATGAGAACGCTGTTTAAGTCTATGCCTTTACTTTCGTAGCCCTGAGCGGGACTTGGAAATCCTGTAATCATAATTTTATGATAATTCTTGTTTGGTGAATTGTCAATATTATATATCACTATATAGTGATTTATTTATTTTAAATATCATTGTATAATCTTAACTATGGATGCAGAAATCTTTTGGAATAAAGTAAAGGCGATTCTCTCAGAGCAGGGCAAAAATCAGGAAATGCTTTGCGAGCAAACCGGCATTGTTATCGGCACGCTGCGAAACTGGATCTATTATAAGCGCCTCCCGAATATTGATGACGGAACAAGAATCATCGAATCTTTCGGAATGACAATGGAACAGTTCAAGGTTTATCCTGACCGTCTGACGGAAGATGTAATCAATATCCCCGTTTATGAGCAGGCCTTTTCTGCAGGTCGTGGCCAGGAGCTTCCTGATTCTGCTGATATAATTGATTACGTTGCGCTTCCTTCCCATCTGAAAAAATACCGGGAAAATATGTGTGCATCCTATGTACGCGGGGACTCCATGGAACCGACTCTTTTTGACAACGATATCATCCTTTACGATAACTTCGGCTACGACGGTACAGACGGAATCTACGCAATCAACTACCGTGGTGCAGCCTTTGTAAAACGCCTTCAGCGGGATAAAAACTGTGTCCGAATCATTTCCGATAATTCAAAGTACAAAGAAATGCTGGAGACTAGCGAGAGCGAAGACTTCCGTGTTATCGGAAAAATCCGCTACGTTATGCATAAAGTGCAGGGGTAGAAAGAGAGAATAAATCACGAAGATAATTTCCTTTCAACTTCGAGCGAAACGTTTCGCTAAAAACAGGTAATATTTGAAAAAAAGGCAAATATTCATAAAATAGACCTTTGAAATTGGAACAGATTTTACATAGATCGTATAATCCCCTGGGGTAAGCATGCCTATCAGAGAATATCAGTGTCTATCTTACACCCTTTATTGCAATCAGCTTTACGATTTCTGTGGCGGTGGTTAGTTTACTTGCATCTGGATGAACTTTTCCATCTGAGCCGTCAATTGAGCCGCAACCTTCAAAAGACAATTTAATTTCGTCACTTGCATTATTAAAATCAGCTGGGATTTTTGCGGAATAAATTACAGAAGGCTGGCCGTTTACTCCGGAATTCTTTTTTGTATAAAAGTCATTGTAATCAAAGCTGGTATTGAATTCTGCCTTAATCAGATATTCCTTATCTTCAATTTCCGCATTAAAGATTATTCCGCCTTTTGGAGTTGCGCTGGTAACTGCATCAAGCTGAGCCTCTTTAGCATCATGTTTTTTTGTCTTACTGCTTTCATGTTTTGAGGAATGATACCATACAGGAAGAGATTCCGGCCTTCCTTCCTTTGGACTCATTATCCAGCTTTTATGACTGGCACGTTCTGTTACATATAAAGTTCTTATAAAGTTTCCATCAGAATCTTCAAGCCAAACAGAAAACTGTGGTTCTCTCTTTTCTTTCCAATGCTGACCGGCTCCTACTGAAATTGTAATTTCTTTTGCATAAAGAAAACTTAAACCTAAAGTAAGTATAAATATTAAGGTATGTTTTTTCATTTTTTATCCTCGTTTTTTTGTATTAGAAATATTTTTAGTTTTTATGATTTTGAATCCTGAAGATTTAAGAACTTCTTTTACAGCATGAACTGCTCCAGTTGATTGCCCGCAAAGATAATTGAAAGGGAAGGGTGTTGTGCAGCTTGTAACAATCATGGCCTTTTTCCCTTTGTGGAGTGGAAGAGGAATTCCTCTTTTACTTTCTTTCATTAGAACATACACAAGGCGGTCAAAAAGGGCTTTTAATTTTCCGTTCATATTTCCCCAGTAAACGGGAGTACCAACAAGAAGCATATCACAGGCTTTTATCTCTTCTGCAAGTTTGTGTGCATCATCAGCTGGCAAAATACAGTTCATTTTTGAACGGCATGCCATGCAGCCTTTGCAAAAATCAAAATTCAAATCAGAAATATCTTTCCAGATAATCTGAGAGTTTTCATGTTTCTTCTGGATTTTTTCTGTTTCAGATTTTAAGACTTTAACAACGTTTCCATTTTTTCTCGGGCTTCCGTTTAATACAAGAATGTTCATTTTTCATCTCCTTCAAAAACTGAATTAATCCAAAGCTTTATAAAACGGTCTGTATAAGTATTTCCTTTTTCCCAGTAATCCGGTTCACTTTTCTTTAATAAAACTGATTCAATACAGCCCCAAAGACCAGATACAAGAATACTCACATCAAGCCGTGGATTTGTAGATTTTGCCATTCCTTGTTTGATTGCTTCTTTAAGAAGTTTTTCTCCAGTTCTGTTACAGACATAATATTCTTCAATAAGTTCCGGGCTTGCATCATCAGCTGATTTAATTCCCTGCATTACAAGAAGAGCTCGTCGTGGATTTTCAAAACACCAGTCGCGATAGGCTTCAATTGCATTTTGAATCTGGCGTTTTATAGTTTTTCCTTTTTGAGCTGATTCTGTAAGTCTGGTATTTAATTCATAAAGACAATCAAGCGATATTTCCTGAAAGAGACGGTCTTTATCTTTGTAATAATGATAGATATTTGTTGCTGTAATTTTGCAGGTAGCTGCAATTTCACGCATACCAATCTGCTCAGGATTCTTTTGCATCAGAAGTTCCAGAGTTTTTTCTTTTATTATTGTTTTGATTTCAGTATTTGGTTTTCGCATTACTGCCCTCTTTATATAACAATGTAAATATAACATTGTTATATTATAAAGTCAACAGTTTTTTTATTTCACACTTAAGTGGCACCTTTGAGTACTTCTCCAGTTTTGCCAGGTACTGCTTTCTTGTGATTTCGCGGGCGCCGTAGCGGGCCATGTTTTCGGTGTAGGTCTGGCAGTCAATCAGTTTGCCGCCGGCTTTCTGAAAGGCTCGGGCGAAGAGGACAAAGGCACTCTTGGAACTGTTTGGTTCAATCGTAAACATAGACTCGCCGCAGAAGACGCTGCCAAGTAGGATGCCGTAAAAACCACCAACCAGTTTTCCATCCTTCCAAACTTCGATGCTGTGGGCGTATCCTGCCTTGTGAAATTTCTTGTAGGCTTTAATCATTTTTGGACCAATCCAGGTACCTATCTGGTCGGTCCGTTTCTGCTTTGCGCAGTTCTTGATTACATCACCAAACGCTTTATCGATTGTGTAAGTGTAGGGATTATGCTTGAGGAATTTTTCAATTGATTTTGAAACGTGCAGCTGGCGAATAGGAATCACAAAACGTTTCTTTGGAGACTGCCACAAAACAGGTTCGCCCTGGTCTTCGTTGAACCATGGAAAGACTCCCTGAATATAAGCCGAATAAAGAAGACGCAAAGGAATGTTATCCGTCACGAGGGAAATCTCATCATAGCCGTAAATCAGGCCGGGAACGGGGAAGGTGAAGATGTCGCTGGTGTCAATTTTTGCAGAACGCGATTTTTCATTTTCAATGCGTAGATAATTTTCCAGAACCTGAGGGCACTGCTCGAGGCCCGGGCTGTTAGTCCAGACTCCGTTGAGCAGAAGCTGATAAGGTTTATAGTTGGCTTTGTAATTCATTTTGCGGCAGTGGGGTAGGTAAAGTCCAAGATAGTAGTAAGGAAAATGATTCTGCAGGCAAAAGTTTATTTCAACAAGAACGCTGTAAACGCCAATGCTGCGCTTAAGAACTTCTTCTCTGATATCATAATAAAAATAGTTGGAAGAAAGACCGGTGATAAATCCATGTGCATCAAAAACATAATCGAGGATACTAACTCCAATCAGTTGGCCTTTAAGTTTATAATCAAGATTGATAACCCCGCTGTAGCCGCCGTTCATATTTTTAAGATCTTCGGCCGCTTCCTGCAAAGTGAGCCGCTTAAAGCCGGGCGTGCCTTCATTATGATGATTGTAATAATTGCGGTACATGAGGGCTTTTTCGTCAGTGCAAAAATCAGCCGGGTTGGCAGTGATTATTACTTGAACATCCTGATTTTTATTAAGGACTCGTCGCTGACTCTTGGACGGAATAAAAGTCTTTACAGGAATACGTATGGGAATACACTCATGGCAATTCTGGCAGCGGGTATTATAGGCCATGGAAGAGTAGCGGCGAAAGCCCTGATGGAGAAGCCTTTCATAAACAATACAGTCCAGCTTTTCAACGGGTAGGGTCGGGGATGTGCTTGAATTCAGCCAGTTAAAATTTGTCAGGATATTTTCGGCTTGATGGTCCGGGTAGTAGCCGCATTCGGTTGTGTTTTTCCCGAACATCATATTTTTGAAAACTTTCTCAATGTTGATTTCTGATTCGGTCATAGTGATAATTATAGTTTAACTAGTTTTGGGGTAGAGGAGCAATAATTATTTTTTTGTAATCTGCATCAGTTGAAAATCTTCCGGATGGTATATTCGGATGGTATAACCTTGTCCCATTCCATTTTAAATCCTATAATGCAATTATGATAAATAATAGATTAGATGTGAACGCGTATGCTTTCAATCTCTAGCATTCAACCCGATTTTTTCCCAAAAGCTGATAATCTTTTTCAAAGCCATCTGTGGGGCTCTTTTAAGGAAATCCTTGGACAAAAGGCTCTGTATTTCAGAGTTGTATTTAATGATGATGACGGAAATGAAGTTGCCTATCCGCTTCTGGTTCTTTTACGAAAAATCAAAAATCAGTTTGTATATGCCTATGTTCAGAGGGCTCCTAACGAAAGCGTAATTCCTTCTGACAAAACTGGTTTTCTTGAAGAACTTTCCCTGGCACTAAAAGAGCAGCTTCCACCTTCCATATTATTTATCCGCTATGATTTGCAATGGATAAATCAGGAACCTTTTGCCCGGACTGAGATGCTTGAAATTATGATGAATTATGGAACTAAGCTGCATAACTTTAAAAAAGCGCCTTCAAATCATTTGCCGGCTTCAACCTGTATTCTAAATCTGCGACAGATACCCCAGCAGTTACTGAATAATATGAGACAGCAGACCAGAAATTCAGTACGCCGAGCCTACAAAGAGGGTGTTGAATTTTCAATCTACGATGCCCAGAGCCCGGAAATATTTAAAAGGCTTAGAGAAACTTACGACATATACAAAGAAACCGCTGAACGCAAAGGTTTTTATTATGAAGATTATTCTTATTTTGAAAGTCTCTTCCACTTAAATAAAGATTTTATGGACCAAAAGTCCCCTGTTATTTTTGAAAATGGACTTGTTCCTCTTGATGCCGAGGTTCCACCGCCAAAATTCTATCTTTTTACAGCCCAGAAAGACGGAATCCTTTTAAGTGGTCTTATTCTTGCCATTTGCGGAAGCAACGCCTACTACATGTATGCGGCCAGCAGCATGGATATGAGGCACTGTATGCCAAACTACGGTCTTCAGTGGGAAGTAATACGATTTGCCCGTTCCCAAGGCTGTATAAAATATGATCTGATGGGTATTCCACCTTCAAAAGATTCTGATTCGCCGCTGGCAAGTCTCTATATTTTTAAAACCGGATTTGGTGGAAATATAACACATTTTGCAGGTGCCTGGGATTTTCCCTACAAGCAGGAAGAATATGAATCTTTCCGAATAAGTGAAAGTCTTCTGTTAAAATAGACAATATGGAAATAAGCTACATAATCCAGAAATCCCGACGACGCTCAATGAGAGATGCGAGCATCTACAATCAGAATGATGTTTTTTACAGTTTTATCAATCGCATCTCTTTTAGACTTCTGTTCCTTCTGACCAGCCTTTTTTTCTGAAGTCCAGCTGATAAGAAGGGCAAGGGTTCCGGCAAACAAAGCGACTGTAATTACGATTGGAAGATAATAAAAATCGATTAAAAGAATGCCGAGTGCCAGAGCTGTAATACAAGGTATAAAAAATGTAAAAATATCATTACTTTTCTGTTCATGTTTGCTTGAAGCTTCTGTTCTTGTATACTTTGCTAGACATACAGCAGCAACGATTCCTGCTACAAAGATTAATGCATTAATTTTGTTTTCCATAATAAAACCCCTTTTTTTTCGATGTTATGACTCTATTATAAACTGTCAAAGTGTCATATAATGGCATTGAAAATAAATTTCATCAAAAAATGCAAATTTATGCTATAATTACGGGAAAATTAACAAGATTTTTGGAGGAAATCACATGCCGATGATTGAAGCTAAGGTGACTATGGAGTTGCCTACAGAAAAAAGAGATCTTTTGAAAGCCGAATTTGGAAAGGCTATCAGTATAATGGGAAAACCGGAATCATATCTGATGATTAATCTGGTTGATAAACAGGATCTATACTTTGGCGGAAAGAAGCTTGATAAAGGCGCTTATATTGAAGTAAAAGTTCTTGGAAGCATTGACGGCAGTGCAAGCGATAAAATGACTGCAAAACTATGCGAAATCCTTGAAAAAGAGCTTGGTATCCCGGGTAACGCGGTCTATGTTTCCTACTGGGGAACGGCCAACTGGGGCTGGAATGGCAGTAATTTCTAGAAAAACATGACTTCTCTGGAAATTGAAGGCAAAAAGATATCACTTTTCGGCACGGAAAATACTTCTTCACCCCTTGTAATTCTCAATACTTACGGGGATGAAGGCGAGGAAGTATGGAATGAATGCCGGAAACTGAATTGTCCACCTTTTTGCCTTGCCGCAATCAGTAATCTGGACTGGAATAATGAACTATCTCCCTGGGAAAGCCCTGCATTATACAAAAATGACGGTGGATTTTCCGGTGGGGCAGATTCTTATCTTTCGCTTCTGACAGACAAGATTATTCCGACTGTTTGTAATTCAATAGGGACAAAACCTTCATATCTGTTACTCGCCGGATATTCTCTGGCAGGACTTTTTGCAATATACGCAGCCTATAAAAGTGATATTCTTTCACGGATTGTGTCTGCTTCGGGTTCATTATGGTTTCCGGGTTTTGAAGAATATGTTAGGTCCCACGAATTTCTGAAAAAGCCTGACTGTATTTATCTTTCCCTTGGAGATACTGAAGCAAAAGCTAAAAATAAGATACTGGCAACTGTTCAGGATAAAACAGAATCACTTTTTGAACTGTATAAATCACTGGAAATCCAGGTAATTTTTGAATTAAACAAAGGAAATCACTTTATGGAAGCTGCTTTACGTACTGCAAAAGGGATTAAATGGATTCTGGAACAATAAAAATGGGATCACTACACCATATATAGCATAATGCATATTTTAATAACATTATATATAGATTGATAGACAGAAGATAGATTATAAAAAGCTTTCAAACCACTATTTATAGTGGTTTGAAAGTATCATAAGCCAGGCATGAATAATGGGCAGAAAGCACAGAATCCTTGGATTTAATCAATTCTTCTATCTCTTTTATATAAGAAGCACGATCAGCACCACAGGTATATATAACGAAGGTTTTCTTATGAGCTGGAAGGTTATCATTGATAAAGCGCAGCAATGCCTTGTGGAATTTTCCATAGAAGATACCAGATGCAAAGCCTATCAGATCGTAATAAGCAAGGTCCTTTAATATCGTTTTAGTTGCATCTATCAACTCTATTTCAGGATGTTTTTCGGCTATGGCTTTTACCACTTTCTCGGTATTTTTATGATGTACGCTCGCATACACTACTGCAATTTTCATCGAAAAAACCTCCTTTTTTGCTAAAATAGTATAGTATAGTAGACAGTATTACAACTTTTCTAACTATAATTGTACTATTCTTGCGATTCTGTCTACCAAATATAGCTTTATTTATAATAAAAGTAAATTCTTTTTATACAAATCTCAAAGAAAAAGGCTTCTCCTGAGTAAGATCGGGAGAAGCCCACAAGGCACGTTTCTATCTCTAGATTGCAAATCCAGCGCCTCT
>JAEEGK010024584.1_pt1 | contig 12467 bp, 6 predicted proteins | sample 8958771 | NCBI WGS metagenome assembly JAEEGK01 (sample SAMN16246547, study PRJNA631951) | gut metagenome | biome: gut microbiome; feature: rumen; material: SC-attached | host: Bos | place: Iran: Karaj | collected 2018-10 | reverse complement strand
TTGGAATATTTAATTTTTTATTGTTTTTGTTATTCTCATCATTACTTATTATTTCAATTATTTTTATCATAATATTTTTACATATTTTTCGATCTACTACTTTATTAATTGCTACTAATACCTGTGATACTTCTTCTTGATATCCAATTTCTAAATTTGAAGTAACATATCTCAAAGTAAAAGATTCAATATTGGGACTTTGACCTTTGCAATCATTTAATAATTTAATAAATTTATTATAAACTTTATTTAAAATTCTCCAATCTTTTGAAGAAAAATCAATAAAGGCATAAATAAAGTAAAATTCATCAAATTTTTTAATTTTTTCAAGTAATCCTTCATTTAATTCTCTATATAATTCGGGAGTGAAAATAGTTTTAAATTTTAATTTTTGAAATAAATCAATAAATTTATCGGATTCATCTTTTCCTTTCTTTTTAAATTGTTCAAATGAAATATGTTCTAAAATAAATTGTGCATTTTTAAATTTATCAAATGTATAATTACCTTGCGGTTTTTGATAATATGGATCTTTTATTAAATTTTCAAGCATTTCCTCATTCATTAATTTTTCATTTAATATCTTTCTTTCATAAATATTATGCTCTTTTTTTTCTATTTCTTCGGTTATTTTTTGTGGTAAATTATTCATTTTTTTAAATATACTTTTGAGTTTATTTAAATTTTCGAAATTATTTCCACAATTTGACAAAAGATTTTGATAGAAATTAAGTGGTAATTTTAAAATTTCATATTGTTTTTTATCTGAATATTCTTTTATTTTATAAATATTATCTAATATTTCATCTAATTTATTTTCCTCTGGCATACCCAAACAATCTTCTAATTTTAAAAAAACATTTTTAGGCTTAAACAATTTTATAATAAGTTCTTTATTATTTTCAATTGTTTTAATCCAATTAGAAAAACTTGAAATTTTTTTTAAAAGACACATTAATTTTTCATATGAATCAGCATATTTAATCATATTTATTATATTTGAATCATCTTTTGCTTTAAACATTTTTTCGTTTTGGAAAAACAAATCTACTATATCAATTTCAAATTCATCTTTTTCATCCTTATATTTTTTTTTTCTTTCTTCAAATATACTTAAAAAGTTTTCTGGTATAACATAATAATAATAATACATTATAACTAAATAAAGTTTTTCTCCAAATTGCATTTTTTTACTTCCTAAAATTAAACTAAGAACTTTATTAGTATTTTTATAAACCAATTTAATCACTGCTTGATGATTTTTTGGATCAATTTTATCTTTAATATAAATTTTATCTTCTTTAAATAAAACAAGTAATTGTTTTACGAAATCCATATTGAAAACTTCTTTGAAAACATTTAAAAATAAAGTAAATTCAATAGTTTTACTATTATTCATTACTTTAACTATATCTCTATTTAAATTTCTTTTGGTATATGTTGTTTGTAAATTATTTTCTCTTAAAAATTCCAAATAATATTTGTATTGAGTATTTTCTGAAAGTGTTTGTTGTTCTGGGCATTTAGAAAAATAGCCTACTCTACCATTATATTTCAATTTCAAATTAAATAAATAATTATCATTCAAATTTAAAATATATTTGTCCGAATTATTATCATTGGTATAATAAATTGTAATTTCTTTTTCTTTCACAGTATTTTTATCATAAGTTGATGAAAATATTTTTGCTTCAAATTTATTATTTACAATTGGAAATACCTTTTCACAAACAAAATTTTCAAAGCCTTCTTTATCCATATGAAATTTTTTTGGGTCTATTTTTTTAATTTCTGTAGATAAAATGAAAAATACTTTGAATTCATTTTGGCTTGGATCTGGTTTATCTTCTCTTTTCTTGCTCATTTATTTGTAATAAAATAAATTTTTAACTATTTTGAAAACAATTAATAATATATAAATAAAATAAAAATAGTTTAATAAAAAGATAAAATAATTATTTTTTGATTTTATTTTTGAAACTAATGATAGATGATAATTTAAGTATTGATAATCAAAAAATAAAATTAACATTGATTGACATATTATCTAAAAAATATAAAAATATTAAAAAAAACCTAACATTATATTCATGGGAAAAAGAAGGAAAAAATGTATTATATAATTACAAATATTAAAATAAAAAATAGTTATTACAAAAAGAAAAAATATCATTTACAAATTCAGAAAGAAAAAAACTCAAAACATTACTATTATATGAAATGCCAAATCAATATAGAAAAAAAGTAATTTAAAAAAAAATATAAAAATATAGTTTTGGTTAATCGCAAGTGGAGCAAAAAGAGATTTAATAAATAATCCAAATTATTATAATCATTTAACAAAAAATTTCCCTGATTATATTCCTTGTCCTTATGAATCATTAATTGATCTTGATATTAATAGAACTTTTCCATACGAACCATTTTTTAAAAAAAAAGAAAATTTAGAAAAATTAAAAAGAATTTTAATTGCTTTTACAAGAAGAAATATATCAATTGGTTATTGTCAAGGTTTTAATTTTATTGTTGCTAAAATATTAAAAATAACAAATAATGAAGTATATAAAAAATTATTTTTTATAGGAAGAAACTTTTTGGATTTTTACTGAAATTATTGAAAGACTTTTACCTTTAAATTATTTTACTGAATTAGCTGGAATGATGACTGATTTTACTTTAATCAAATATTTAATATTAAGAAATAATGAAGAATTAGATTTACATTTGAAAAATTTAAATTGTGAAATATATTTAAATAATATAATTCATAAATGGTTAATTGGATTATTTATTGAAGGAGTTAGTGAAATTTTCTATTTAACTATTTGGGATTTATTTATGTTAGAAGGGAATATTGTTTTATTTAAAGCTGCATATGGTTTAATTAAAATTATATCAAAAGATATTTTAGAAGCAAAAACAATTGAAAATATTCAAAATATTTTTGAAAATAAAATTCAAAAATATGATAATACTGCAAAATTAATTTATTTCTTAGTATTTAAAATATATGATGATTTTAATGATGATGTATTTAATAAATATAGAAAAATTTTATTGCCACAAATTATAAATCAAATTCAAAGTCAATCACATTTTCTTAATGAAATAAAAGAAGATGAAATTGAATGTGATTTAGATTGGCCTTTATGTTCCAAGGATCATAAATATCGACATGAAATAATTGAATTTATTGTTTATAAACAATTAGAAAAACCATTAATTATTGATAATTATTATGGAAATAATGTAAACTTTGATAAAATAAAAAAAGAAAAAAAGGAAAAAGATAAGTTAGATTATTATTGTGAAATTTGTATTGAAAGAAGAAAACATATTTGTGATTCTAAAATTGAATCTATAAAAGATATTTTAAAAGAAAGATATAAAAATGACGAAATAAATTTATTAAAATTTGAAAGTCAAAGAAAGAGAAATTTTAAATCGTTTAATTCCAGTAAAAGTAATCAGATTTTATCTCATAAAGATGAAACAATATTTAATAAAATAGTTGAAGATATTGAAAAAGAAAATGAAAATATTATCCATATGTCAAAACAAAAAAGTGATTATGATTTCGAATTTAATGATTATTAAAAATATTTTATTTAATCAAATAAATTATGTATATATTAATTATAGAAATTGAATTATAATATTTAAAATGAATAAATCATTATTAATAGTATTAAAACATAAATTTTCATTAATTTTTTTTTTATAAAAAATATTATTTTATTTATAGAAATAGAAATATGTGAATTTATTAATTTAATATTATAAATTTTCAATAGCTTTATGGAAAGTTTCTTCTAAATTTTTTGTATTTGAATTTACAATTTCATCATTATTTGGTTTTTCAGACATTTTTTCACTATAAATATGATTATTTTTTTCTTTTATTTCTTTATCTTTTTTATCTTCTTTTTTTAATAATAATTGACAAATAGATTCATTAATAAAATTATAACTCCACAATTCTTTATCATCACATAATTCTTTCCCTCCAAAAAAAATTCTAAAATTTTTAATATTCTCATCTTTATATTTATTTAATTTTTTTATTTCATATTTCAAATCTAAAACCAATTTATAATTAGAAATTTTAATTTTATCTTGATTAATAAAAAACCTAACAATAATAACAATATCTTCTTCTTTAGGTTTATTTTTTTTAACATCATTAATTTCAAATTTAAAAGGTTCATTAATACAATAATTAGGAATTTCATATAAAGCACCTTTACTATCATAAGTAATATTAATACAATTTTTATAAGGAATAATTCCACCATCTTTCATAATATTTTCTATTTCTTCTTCATTTAAAGAATTATCTGAACATATTACATGAAGTAATTCCCAAATTTCACTATCACCTTCAATTCTACTTGACCAAAAATCTTCTCTTAATTTATTTAATTGTGATAATGATATATGACTTATGTATCCTTTCATTTTTTTTATTCCAGTACCAACATATTCATTTTCTACTTCAGGAAAATTAAAACTTGGATCGTTTTTACTTTGTAAATATGGTTCAAAATTATTTTGATGAAAGAAAAAGTTATTATAATTATTTTGATTATCATTGGATTGAATATTATTATTATTTTCATTGTTATTATTGTTTATATTATTTTCTCTTTGATTTATATTTCTTTCATTTGAATGTGAATTGTTTATGTTATTATTACTATTATTTAATAGATTATTTAAATCATTAATGTCATTTATTGAATTATTTGAAGGACGAATATTTGATTTTATTACTACATTAGGTTTTAAACATGAACATCCCATAATTTATTTTATTTTTATTTGATAAAATTACTTTCACTTTTATTGATTTATAATAATTAGAATAAATTAAAAATAAAATAATATTAAATTAAAGTAATTTTTTTCTTAAATATTATTTTTAGTAATTATTCTTAATGATTCTAGAAAATAATTTCATTTTACCATAATCAATTTTTTTATGGTAAAGAACAGTAGAAATTATTAGTAAAAATAAGCAAATACTAACATATAATGTATAAAACCAAATAATTTTAGTTCCACTAATTACTTCAATTTCTAATTTAAATATAATTCCAAAAATAAAAGGAATTAATGCACCAAAAATTGAAGCAATATAAGATAAAAATGTAATATAAATATTAGCATTAATTTTCCCTATTTTATAATTATCAGGAATAATTTCTGCAATAAATCTTCTTAATTTTCTTTTTATTATCATATTTGATAATACTATATAAACATAAAGAAAATCAATTACAATAAGTGGGAAAATAAAAATAAATAATAATGATGAAAATGTAAAAATCTCAACATGAAGAAGACTTAAAATGAATTTTTGTTTTGAATAAAAATCATTATATAATTTATGGAATATATTAAAAGATGCTATTGCTAATATCATAAAATAATAATCATTTGAATTATTTTTAAAAACAATAATTGGATAAATTATATTTAAACTTGATAAAATAAATTCTGATATACAAATATGAAATGTTAATAATTGGAATAAATATGGAAAATTTTTTTTATATGAATTACATATTGAATTTACACTATCTTTAATTAAATTTACATCTGAAAATTTACTTTTTACATTAAATTCTCCTAATTCAATATTACCTTTATCAACTTGTTCTAATTCTTCTTCTGTCATTTCTTCTTTTGATTTAGAATTTCTTTTTGGTTTCATTATATTATCACTATTATAACTATTATCAGAATCTAATCTTTCAAAAAGATTAAAATTCTTTATTTTTTTTTTCATTAAAGAAAATTTTGGATTACTTGGACTATTAAAAGTATATAAAGTATAAATCATAGATAATATATTTAAAATAGATAAACATGTTGAAATAAAATAAATAGTATAATTACTATTATTAAAAGTAGTTAAAAAAAGGAATAAAACTCCAATAATAAATCCTAAAAATGTACCATCAATATTATAATCATTATATTTTTTAATATAAAAATATAAAATATTTTTAGGGAGAAATGTCATTAAATATTGTCTTTCTATTTTTCCTGAAGAACCTAATCCAAAAATAAATCTAGATATAAGAAATAATAATAAATATTTATATTTTCCATATTCCCACCAAGGAATTAAAATTACATTACTACAGAAAATTAAAAAGATATTAATTATTAAAGAACCTTTAAAATGTTTATTACTTTCAGAAAATAAATTTAAAAAAAAAGATGATAGTAAATTTCCTAAAAATAAAAAAGCAAAACAAAGTCCAATATAATAAACTTTATATTCTCTATTAAAAAATGGAATATAAATTAAATAATTCATATTTTTCATTATTGAATTAAGTAAAACATTATTTAATATAATATTTACATTAGTTCTATTAAATTCACTTAAATTTCCTTTATTTATTTTTTTTAATTCATGAAATCCACTTGGTGATAAAAATTTTTTAGTAACTAAAACACTACCATCTTTCTTTTTTAATTCCATATAATTATTAAAATCATCTTCATTTGATAAATAAGATGTTGAATTTGTATCATTTGGAGTATTTTGTTCATATTGAAGAAACATTCCTAAATTTAAATATTGAATTCTATAATTGTTTGTCACTGATATTGTATCAATATGATTTTTAATTTCATTTGAATATTTTTTTATTTTTGAAAAAATATTTTTATATAAATCTATATCATTAACGTCATAATTTTTATTTTTTTCTATTTCATCACTCCTTTTTGTAAGTAATTCTATTAAGTTTTTAATTAATAAAACTAATTCATCATAAATTTTCATTTTTAAAATATAATTTAAATCACTATTATGATGAGTTAATCTTGTTTTTATATAACGTAACATAAGTGATTTATCATTATAAAAAGGTTTAATTTTTTTATCAAATTTTTTCATTATTTTTCTTATTGCTTCTAAATTAATAAAAACATAATCATTAAATAATCTCGTATCTAAAGTTAATATATATAATTTTTCACATTCTGATTTTATAACCATTTCTTTTATTTTAGTATAATCTTCTTGAGATTTTATAAATACGTTTAATTTTTTAAAAAGTTCTTTTTCAATTGAGGAATAACTTAAATAAAAATTTTGAATTTCTGTATCTAATTTATCAAAAAAATCTTTAATTAAATTAGAATGTTTTATAGATTTCCGTATAGAACCTCCACTATTTAAAGATATATAATCCTTTTTTTTTTCTATAGGTTCAAATAAATCATTATTTAGATCATCAGTTGTTCTTATTGTTATATAAATTTGATTAATTGTTTGTTTTAATAATTTATAATTTATATAATTATCTTTCCATTTTGTGACTTTCCTTTCATTTAATTGTTTATTAAATTTCACCATTTTTAATTTTATATAAAAATTTATGATTATTGGTGAAAATTAATATTTTTAAAAATTTAATCAAAAAGGAATTAATATATTTTTTATACTATAATAATAATTAATTTGTGCAAATGGGGAATTGTTTTAGTATATCAGATATTAATAGAAATGGGACTATAAATGTTGATATAACAAATAATTTATCACATAATAATAATTATAAAAATAAACCTACAAATCAAAATAATGATGAATGTTCAATATTAATTAGTTCTTATTCAAATGAACAAAATTATAGTGTTAAATATAAAGAGAGTAATATTAAGCAAGTATATGAAAAAAATAAAGAAAATAAAAATCCACAAAATAAAAATTAATCATTAATTTGTTTAATTCATTATTATAAATATTCTTTAATTATAATTATAATGGTATTATATATTTAATATAAAATTTATTATAATTATTTTCAATAAAAAAAAAACAAAAATAAAAAAAAAATAAAAAATAAAATAAAAACCCAAAAAAAAAAAATTTATCATCCAAAAAAACAAAACTCAATATATATTAATAAAAAAAAAAATAAAAAAAAATAAAAAAAAAAAAAATATGACAACCCAAGACCCATCACATTCAGACTTAATAAAACAATTTCAAAAAACCCCAAATACAATACGTAACATATGTGTATTAGCCCATGTAGATCATGGTAAAACATCTTTAGTAGATTCCCTAATAAGTTATAACAACATAATATCACCTCGTTTAGCAGGTGACGTTCGCTACATGGATTCTCGTCCTGATGAGCAAGAAAGAAATATAACAATGAAATCATCATCAATTTCATTAGCATATCACTCAGAAAAATATAATAATAATTATTTAATTAATTTAATTGATTCTCCTGGTCATGTTGATTTTTCATATGAAATTTTTTCTGCGTTAAAAATTGTTGATGGTGCTATTATTTTAATTGATGTTATTGAAGGAATTTGTTCTCAAACTGAAAGTGTTATTAGACAAGCTTGGGATGAGAATATTAAATGTGTTTTAGTTTTAAATAAAATTGATAAGTTAATTACTACTGTTCATTTAGATCCTCTTGAAGCTTATGAACATTTAGTTAATTTATTAGAAAAAGTTAATGCTTTAATGGCAAGTTTAATTTTTAGAGATGTTGAATTAGAAAATTTAAATAATAATAATGGGATAAATAATAAGAAAGATAATTTAAAAAAACAAGAAAGTTCTAATTCTATTTCTAGCGTTGAAAATAGTAATAATAATAATAATAATAATAGAGAAAATATTGATAATATTGTTGAAGAGAAAGAAAAAGATTTTTATTTTTCTCCTGAAAAAGGAAATGTTATTTTTGCTAGTGCTTTAGATAATTGGGCTTTTACAATATTTACTTTTGCTGATATATTATCTGAGAAATTTAAATTTAAAAAAGAAAATTTAATTAAAGTTTTATGGGGTGATTATTATTATAATTCAAAAACAAAAAAATTAACTTCAAAACCTCCAAATTCAAATTCAAAACCAATATTTGTTGATTTTATATTAAATAATATTTATAAAATATATCAATCAATATTATTTGATAAAAATATAGAACAAACAAAGAAAATAATATCAAGTTTAAAAGTAGAAATAACACAAAAAGAATTGAGTGAAAATACAATAAATAAAAATCCTCAAATTTTATTAAGAGCAATAATGCGTCAATGGTTACCAATTCCAAAAACAATATTTGATGTTTCAATTGAGCATTTACCAAATCCAATAAAAGGTCTTCAAAATAAAATAGATTTATTATTTCCTCCAATTAAATTTTCACATAATGACTTTATTAAAAATTTAAAAAATAAAATTAAAAATGGAATAATTAATGATGAGAATATACCAACAGTAGCATATATATCAAAAATGATACCAATTCAAATAAAAAATATTCAAGGTATTGATTTTGAAAAAAAAAGTGATGGTGATGAAGTAAAATTTATGGCTTTTGCAAGAGTATTTACAGGAGAAATTAAAAAAGGAAATGATTATTATGTAATTGGACCTAAACATGATTCTAAAAAAAATAAATATGATATTGTTCAATTTAAATTTAATAATTTATATTATTTCATGGGTCAATTTTTAATTATTGATAATTTAATTCCAGCAGGAAATATTTTCTCAATTGGTAATTTAGATAAAAATATTTTTAAAACAGGAACAATTTCTTCTTCTTTTGATTGTCCTTCAATAATACCATTAAATATGAATAAAAATTCAAATATTAAAGTTTCAATAACAACAGAAAATTTAAAAGAATTACCAATTTTAATTGAAGGATTAAAAAAATTAGATCGATGTGATCCAGCAGTTGAATATTATATGCAAAGTAATGGAGAACATATTTTAGTTACTTCAGGAGAAGTTCATTTAGAAAGATGTATAAAAGATTTAGAAGAAAATTTAGCTAAAGTTAAAATTAATATTAGTCCTCCTATTGTAAATTTTAAAGAAGGATTAAGTAATTTAAATTATACTTTTAAAAAAAAAGATTTGAAAAAACAAAAAGAATTAGATATTAAAAAAGAAGAAGAAGAATTAAATGAAATAAAATTAAAAGAAAGAAAATTTAATAATGATATGGATGAATATTATCAAATTGAAGGAGGAGAAAATAATATTGATATTGATGATCAAGAAGAAATATTAAAAAGTTCAATGCCAATGTATATTACAAAAAAAGAACCAATTAAAAAAATTCCTAAAATTGCAAAACATAAAGTTACTGATGTAATTATGAAAGGAGAAAAAAAAATTAATCATTTTATTCAAAAACAAAATCAAAATTTACAACAAAAAGGTTTTGCTGAAGGAATGACTTCAAATAAAAATTGTAATTTTGGAATTTCTTCTTTTGGTATGAGTCAAGAAATGATTAATATTATTGAAAAAAATCAAAAAATTATTGAAACTATTGAACAAAATGGTTTTGAAGTTGATGATGATGTTTATAAAAGTGCTTTAAAATTTAAAAATGAATTAGTTAATATTTGTGAAAATAATAAATTAAAAAAAATTATTGGTAATTATTTATATGCTTTTGGTACTAAAGATGGTGCTGTTAATATGCTTCTTATTAAACATTTAAATAAAGAGTTTACTTTTTTTGAAAGAATTGTTAAAAAAAGTAATGATGAAGATAATGAAGAAGATCAAAAAATTGAAATTAATGGTAATTATGAAGAAGATAAAAAAAATGAAGAAGTAAAAAAAGTTGAAAAGATTGAAGAAGAAAAAATAAAAAATGAAGAAGAAAAGAAAATTGAAAAAGATAAAAAGATTGAAGAAGAAAATAAAATTAATGAAGAAAAGAAAATTGAAAAAGATAAAAAAATTGAAGAAGAAAATAAAATTAATGAAGAAAAGAAAATTGAAAAAGATACAAAGAATGAAGAAGGAAATAAAAAAGAAGAATGTGAAAATAAAAATGATAATATGGAAAGAAAAAATATAAATAAAAATGAAAAAGATAATAATGGAGAACATAAGAAAATTTATAGAAATATAGATGAAGTAATTAATGAAGGAATAAAAAATAAAAATGTATCTTTAAAAGAATTTTTAAATTCAATAAAAATAGGATTTGACTTAGCTATAAAAAATGGTCCATTATGTGAAGAAAATATGTATGGTGTAATTTTTGTATTAGAATTTGTAGAATTTAACAATCCAGAAAAAAAAGAAGAAAAAAAAGAAAAAGAAGAAGATAAAAAAGAAAAAGAAGAGGGAAAAAAAGAAGAAAAAGAATCTGAAATAAAAAACACTGATGATGAAAATAAAAAAGAATTAAAAAATGAAATAGAAACTCAAAAAAAGGAAGAAACATCTGAAGAAAATAAAGAAGAAAAAAATGAAGAATCAAAAGAAAATAAAGAAGATAAAAATGATGAATCAACAAAAGAAAATAAAGAAGAAAATAAAGAAACAAAAAAAGAAAAAAATGAAGAATCAAAAGAAAATAAAGAAGAAAAAAATGAAGAATCACCAAAAGAAAACAAAGAAGAAAATAAAGAAACAAAAGAAGAAAAAAATGAAGAATCACCAAAAGAAAACAAAGAAGAAATAAAAGAAGAAAAAAATGAAGAATCAGTAAAAGAAAGCAAAGATAAAAACCAACTATCTCCCAAAAAAGTTCTATTTTCCTTAAAAGTAGAAGAAACATTAGAAAACAAATTAAACACTTTAATTCCTCCATCACAAAGTCCTCAAAAAATAAATCCAATATCAGATGAAACAACAACAAAATCAGACAATAAAACAAAGACAAATCCATCAAATCAAAAAAGTTCAACATACGGTCCATTTTTAGGTCAAATAATGTCAACAATAAAAGAAACATGTCGTAAATCATTTTTAAGTGGTGATCCAAGATTAATAGAAGCATTATATTTATGTATATTTCAAATAAATCAAGAAAATGTAGGAAAAATTCACAGTGTAGTCTCAAAAAGAAGAGGAGAAATAATAAATGAAATTCCATCTGATGAAAATATAAAATGTACAATTGAAGCAATTGTTCCTGTTGCAGAAAGTTTTGGTTTTGTTGAAGAAATTAGAAAAAAAAGTTCTGGTCTTGCTAATCCTATGTTAAGGTTTTATAAATGGAAAATTATTGATGTTGATCCTTTTGATATTCCTAGTGAAGATGATATTATTAATTTTGGTGTTAATGTTGATAGTCCTAATATTGCTAAAGTTTATATTAATAAAATTAGACAAAGGAAAGGTTTACTTACTGATGAAAAAATTGTTAAAGGTGCTGATAAACAAAAAAATTTAGCTAAGAAAAGGTGATTTTTGTTTTTTTTTTTGTTGGTTTTTTTTAGTTCTTTTGTAGATTGGTTTATTTTAGTGTTTTTTTTTTTAATTATTATATTCAGAATTATTATTTTATTAAATTTTATATATTTTAAATTTGTTTTATTTTTTTTTTTATTTTTTTTATTATTTAATATTTTTTTAATTCATTTTTTTTTTTTTATTTTTTTTTATTCGAAATGTTTAGTTCTGTAAATGGGGATTGGGGATTGGGGATTGG
>JAEEGK010024581.1_pt1 | contig 12468 bp, 13 predicted proteins | sample 8958771 | NCBI WGS metagenome assembly JAEEGK01 (sample SAMN16246547, study PRJNA631951) | gut metagenome | biome: gut microbiome; feature: rumen; material: SC-attached | host: Bos | place: Iran: Karaj | collected 2018-10 | reverse complement strand
CCCAATCCCCAATCCCCAATCCCCAATCCCCATGATTATTTTATTATGAAGTTTAAAAAATTAGGATTTTATAACGAAAAAAAAAATAAATTAATAGGTTTTTATTTAGTATATTTTAAATTTAAATTAACATCATTTAAATTTTCTATTAATATTTTTTCTATTAATAATAAAACTTCATTATTTAATTTTGTTAAAGTTGAATTATTAATATTATTATTCAAACAATTTGATTTTCTATATTTTCATTTTTGAGAATATAATTTTTGATTAACTCTATTTCATTTTTTTCATAATTTTTAACAAAATAAAAAATTGTAAAAGCTTTAATTTTATTTTAATTTAATTAAATATTTTTTTTCATATTCTGATTTAGGGATGAAAATAAATAATGGTCTTTTACCTCCAAAAATATCAGATAAAAAAAATTAGTTTTAAATTTAGATGAAACTTTAGTTCATAGTGGATTTATACCATTTGATTACCCTTCTGATGTAATAATTAATATAGAATTAGATAATAAAATTCATGATATTCATGTTTTAGTACGTCCTGGAGTAAAAGAATTTTTAGAAAAAATGGCAAAAAAATTTGAGTTAGTTTAAGTAAATATGCAGATCCATTATTAGATATAATGATAAACAAGGTTTTTGTCCTTTTAGATTATTTAGAGAACATTATACTTTAATAAATACATCATTTGTTAAAGATTTAAAAAGGCTTGGAAGAGATTTAATATAATTATTGTTGATAATTCACCAATTTCTTATGCTTTAAATCTTGATAATGTTTTACCTATCTGGTTTGATGATAGAGATGATAGGGAATTATATCATTTAACTCCTATTTTAGAATTTTTAGCTGATATTCTTGATGTTAGAGAATATATCAAAAAAATTGTTGTTGATAATGAAATTGCTTGTTCTAAAGCTTCTCATATTATTAATGTTTATAATTTAATGATTAAAAATAAAATAAAAGATGAAAAAACAGAAAAAAAAAGAAAAGATAAAGAAAAGAATAAAAAAGAAAATGAAGATAAAAAAAAATAATAGAAAAAAAAAGATAAAGGAAATAAAGATAAAATAGAAGAAAAAAAGAAAAAGAAGAAAATTAAAAGGGAAAGAAAAAGAAAAAAAAGACAAGGAAGACAAAGATAAAAAAGAAAAATTAATGGATAAAGAAAAAGAAAAAGAAGATAAAGGGGAAAAAAAAGAAGATAAAAAAAAGAAAAAGGAAAAAATGAAAATGAAAATTCCCAATAAATAAATATAAAAAAATAAATAATAAAATTACAAATATAGTTTATGAAAATAATAAAAAAATAAAATAAGAAGATAAAAAAATGAATTCATCAAAAGAAATTCATCATCAATCAAGTTCATCAATGCCTCAAGTAAATATAATTTAATAAAAGCAAATAAACATATATGAATAATAATTTAAAAATATTGAATGTAAATAATTTATTATTTCTAATAATTGCTTTATTATTCTACTTGTTTCAAATTCTGTAAAAGTAAGATCTATCTGAAATTGCTGAAGAAAATTCTCCTCCATCATTATATAATATTTTTTTCTTCAAATATTTCGAATATATTAACTATATGAGGATGAGATATTTTTCTTAAAATTTCTATTCCATTATTACTTGAATATAATATTTTAGAATATAATAATGTATTAAATATTTTCATAGCTCTATATTCATTTAATTGTTTATCTAAAACTTTTTTAACACTTCCAAAAGCTCCATGTCCTAAATCTTCTAAAATAGTATAATAATGTGTAACTTTTTCTTTATTTATTTTAATAAGTTCTTTTTGAAGAAGTAATTGTATATTTTTTTTAAATCCAGAATATGATAAATCTTTCCAAGAAGAAAGAAAATTGCATTTTCTTCTTATACCTTTATATTTATCTTCATCATTAGATTTTTATTAATGTATCTGGAGATAATGTCATACTTTTCATTTCATAAATATTTTTTGCTTGTTCTTCAATTTTTCTTTTTTCATCTTCTTGATTTAACTTCAAAGTATCTTTTTGTTGAATACCCCTAATTCCATTATTAAACCATTGGTTTTAAATATTTCATAATGTTTAATTATATTTTCATGACTTAATTTACTTTATTTCTTTAATTAATGATTTTTTATCGTTTATATTTTCCTTATTTATTCTTTTTATTTTATATTTACCATTTGTATTTATTCATTCAATTCATTTTTCTCCTTCTCCTAAATATCTTATGATTAATTGAAATAATTTATCATATCTTTTATTTAGGAGATAAAATATAATAAAAATTGATTATAATTTTATTTTTTAATACCAAGAGAGATTTATTATTTTTTCATTTTGAAAATCTTTGATGATTAATTTTTGATTTTTCAATTAATCACAAACACCCATTTTATAATTTATATAATTCAAAATTTTTTGTTGTAACAATGTTAAATGAACTTTGACAACAAAAAAATAAAAGAAGAATATATATTCATTAATAAATAATTTTATTGAAATGTGATTGAGTCACCGAGAATACAGAATAAAATTATTTCTGAAATAACTTATTCTAATTTTGAGAGTTAATTTTTTACTTTTTCAAATGTTTATTATGTTTGAAAAATATTTGTGAAAAAGTCAAATTTAATGAAATCCCAATGATTTGATTACAAAACTTTTTTTATTATCATTAATTTATGATAAATTAAGCTCAAAACTTTGAATATAAATTTGTTTATTTTATTAATTGTTAGACATAATTAATAATATAAAATAAAATTTTATTTTTTATAAATTTAATTATAATGGAAAGTTTAGAGAAAAAACAAGAATATTTAAGAAATAATATATTAGAAAAGGGATATAATGGTGATGATTTTTTAACATATTTACAAGAGAAAAAAGGAGAGGATGGAACAGATTTAAATAATTGGAATTTAAGTGAATTAAAAGATATAGTCAAAGAATTTATTGCACTATATAATCCAATAAATAATCAACATGAAAATCAAATTGAAGAAAATCCTCCTCAAAAGAACAATCCCCATACTATAAAAATAGGAAATTTTAATAATTATGAAATTTTTGAAAACAATAATTATTATATGAAATATATATATAATAACGAAAGTAACCAAATTTTCTGTAAAACTAATGATAAAACAAATATAACAAAATTATCTAAAATTATAATAAAATTTGGTTTTCCTTTAGTTGTTGCTGGGGGATTCTTTTCTAGAAGTTATGTTACATATGAATTAAATACAATTCCATTTAATTCTAAAGTTAGAAGAAGATATTCTGATTTTGAATGGTTGAGAATTATTATAAGTAATTTATATCCAAATATGGTAATTCCACCAATTCCAAAAAAAAATTTCACCAATAGATTTAATGAAGAATTTATTAGCAAGAGAATGAGATCTTTAAGTAAATTCATCAATGGAATGGCAATTCATCCTCTTATAAAGAATTCTCAAATTATTTATGATTTTCTTACAGTTAAAAATGATGATGATTTTAATAATAGAAAAATAGAATATAATAAAATTCAATCTCCACAATATATTAATGATTATAAAACAGAATCAGGAGAAATTGATATTTCTTTAAACATTAATAAAGAAAATACTTTGAATAATATAAAAGAATATTCAATAAAATCTCAAGTAAATTTATCTAAAATTGTAAAAGCATATAAAGAGTTAATTATTTCTTTAAATAATATAAGTAATCAAATGAAAAATATTTCAGAAATGTGTAATGAAATGGGAAAAATGAGTGAAAATTATTCTGATAATAAAAAAACAATTGATTCTTTTTATACTTTAAGTAAATTAATGAATGATTGGTCAGAAGTTGAAAAAAAACAAAGTTTAATTTTAAATATTCAATTAAGAGAATATTTTAGATATTGTAAAAAGGAATATCATTCTCTTGAAGAATTAGTTTATAGGGTTGAAAATACTAAAAATAATTTTTATAAAGAAAATGAGTATTTAATGTCAAAAAAAAATAATTTATTTGAAGATGGTGATACATCGTATTGGGATTTAGAAGAAAAAGATATGATAGATAATATTGAATTATTAAAAAATAAAGAATTGGCTTTCTCCAAAATGTTACCAAATGAAACTAAAAAAGTTCTTGGATATAGAAATTTTTATGCTTTCTATTTAAATAGTATTATAAGTGAATATGATAGATTAAAAGAACTAAATGGGGAAAGAAATAAAAAAAGTATAAAAGGTTTTTGTCATGAAATGAATAATAATTTATGTTCTTTTATTTCTGATTTAGTTGAAATTATTGAAAATAATTCTGATATAAATGAGAATGATAATATTGGGGACAGTGAAGAAGAAGAAAATTTAATTAAAGAATATAATGAAATTTTACAAAATGAAAATAAAAATCAAATATCAGATAATTTATATGATTAAAATAAGAAATAAAATTTTATTTTTATTTAAATATATTATTTTTTTTAAATTAATTTCATGAGTTTGCTCAAAATATTATAGTTATTTTTTTATAAATTAAAACTATTTTTTCATCAGGTTTTTTCTAAACAATTATTGAAGCATCAATAATTCTTTAATCAAAATAATTTTTATTCACTTGGAATACTAGGTCTTACTTTTTTCCAAAGGATCCTTCAATAAATTGATTTCATTTTTATAGAAAAAGTCATTGTATTTTAATTAAGATTTTTAAATCTCTTACCTCTTTTACCTAAAAATATAAATATTGTTTTAAATTTATAATTCACTGAAAGTATTTTTTCATCTTTTTTAAGATTTTTTTATTATCTTTTTTATTTCATCTAAGAAAGTAAATCTTTCATGTTTTCTTTTTATTTCAATTTATTGTTAATTTTTCAATTTATATAAGTTTTGTTTTTTAATTGTCAAGAACTAAATCTAAAATATGTGATTATCATATTATCAGTTGCAAAAGTTTAGGTTTAAGTTTTGCCTCAATTATATTGTTTTTTAAATCAAATAAACCATTTTTAACTAAAATCATTAAGTATACTTCTTATCTAATTCATAAAACATTATTTTTTTATTCTTTCATTCTTATGTATGTTTCCTAATTCTAGTAAAGGTTATTCTGAATCATTCCAAAATGCAATTTCTAATTTTCTTTGGTAAATAATCTAAAATTTCATGATTAATTAATTACCTTTTCCTATAATCAATAATTTCCCATTAGATTAGGATATATTTTTAAGCCTCTTTTCAAAAAGTTTTCATTTTTTTCATTGGTTTAGAGATTAATTGTTTTCATTCATTTAAATAATATTTGTTGTTTTAGATTTTATTTTCAAATTCAATATTTAAAATATAATAATTCAGTTATATTTTGTTTAAAAACTGGAGTCAATCTTTTGTTAGGGTTTTAAATTTTGAACCATTAATCAGGAAGAAAAATGATATTAATTATTTAAAAAATTATTATCTATAATAATTTGTAAAGAATTAAAAAAATAATTTCATTAACCCTAAATTTGATTTTTTTAAGTATTATCATAAAATAACAAATTATTTATAACATTTAATTTTTATGTAATCTAATAAATTTTTTATATGTTAATTTACCATTATATAATATATATAATTGAAAATTTTTTATAAATTTAATTATTAAAGAATCAATGAAAATAAGCTTTATAAATCTAATAAATATTAAAAAAAAGTTTACTTGATCAACTTTTTAAAGATAATTAATTGAAATTTTTTATTTAATCTATTATCATTTCTTTTTTTATTATTTAAAGATTTGATAATATTATTTCATTATAAATATTATCCTTTTAAGAGGGATAAGTAAAGTTCTTTATTGATAATTTATTATTTGTAGTTTTAATATAACAGTTATTCCTTTGCTATGGGCTTTTTTTTATATTTTCAAAAATTAAAGTATTGTTTTCAATTTTCCATTGTTTAATATTTCCTACAACATCTCCAGTAAATAAAATAGTATCATTAAATTTATAACAAACACTAATTAATACTTTATCTCCTGTTTTAATACTTCTTATATTTTTATAGTTTTCAAAATTAATTATAGTCAAACATCCTATTTCTCGATAATTAATAAATTTTTAGAAATCATTTGAAAAGTTTCCACAAATATAATTTCCAATCCAAATATGTTTAGGAATTATTTTTTCTAAATCATAAAATTTTATATCTGTATTTCCTATTATATAAATATTTGCAGAAACAATATTTAAAGGATTTGTTTCTAATTTATTAAAAAATAAATTTCATTCTTTCACAAAAAAATCCATTTAATAAATTTCATTCTTTCACAAAAAAAACCATTTTCTACATTAAAAATTTTGATTGTTTTATCCAAAGAACAAGAAATTAAATATCCATAATTAAAAAAATAATCATTTAAATAAAAAACAAAAAATAAAAAATAAAAAACATATATCAAAAAACTAAATATATTTCCAATAAATAAAATAAAACCCATTTATAAAATTTAAAAAGAAAAATAAATTCTAAAGTTTTAATTATCTATTATTAAAATAATATTAAATATTTATTTAGTTAAGAATAACTTTTGTTCAGCTAATCTTCTTTTTTCTAATTCTTTTACAACTTCATTCTTATATTTATTATATTCTAACATTTTAGTAGCAATTTCTTGTTTGGTTCTTTTTCCTCTTGCAGTGAGTTCATCAATTTTTCCAGTGTTATAAGTGAAACTAACCATAGCATCGAATTCATTTTGAGTCCAATGATATTTATTATTATATCTATTGACTTTTGGAGCATGAATTCTATTTATTGATTTCTTTAACCATGTTTCAGCTTTTTGAGCATCGATTTCTAATCCAGATTTTATTTTAGTCTTAGTAACTCTATAATCTGCATCAGTTGTTCCATATCCAATTGTCCATTTTCCTGTTACTCCTTTTTCTGCTTTTAATTTTAATTTTTCAAATTCTTTTATTAGTTCTAATCCTTTGTTACTTATTGTAAGGGAGGAAATTACTGCTAAGACAATAAGGAAGAATGTTGTTTTCATTTTTTATTTTTTTTATGGGTTATTTATATTTTTTTTGAAAGATTTTTTTGATAAAGGATTTTTTTTATTTTTTTATTTTTTTTTTATTTTGTTATATTTATTTATTTATCTTTTTGATTTTATTGTTTTAAATAATTAATAATATAAATGGATATTTTTTCTTTTTTATTTTTTTTATTTTTGGAATTTAATATTTTAATATAAATTAATTTTAATCTTATTATATTTGGTCAAGATACTTTTTTGATGTTGAATTATTTTTTTTTTTATTTTTTTATTCATTATTTTATTAAATATTCATTTACTTTTAAGTATGAATTCTGATTTTTACATTTTTATATTAATGAAAACTAATTTTTGTATAATTTATTTTTTAATTAATAATTTATTACTTAATATCTTACTTATTCTCATTGTTTTACTAAATTTTTTTTTGTTATTTTTATTAAGGGCATAATAAGCATTTGGGATTTTTTATTATTTAAAGGAGACAATTTATTATTTTATTTTGATTTAATTAATATTTTGTTTAATTTTTCTATATTTAATATAATTACTTGCTTAAAAAAATATTATATTTAAATTAACACTTATATAACTTTTAGAACTTAAATTAGTCAAATTTTTTTGAGTAATTTTTGACTTTTAAAAATTTTCAATCAATTGAATATTTGAAGATATATTTTTGATTTTTGACTTTTTTTTTATGCAAAAATTGTTAATTCATCAAATCTATTTTTTTGAAATATGAAAAATTCAATAATCAGTAGAATTATCATCTATACTCTTTTATAATTATCTCCATATATTATTTCATTAATATCACCAGAATATATAATAATAATCATTTAAAATAAATCATCATTTCTTTGAATTAATAGTAGAATATCTTTCCTGACTTTTTAACCTTAAAGATTATATTAATTATACTCAAAATTACCTTCATTTAAACGAAGAAAAGGTGAAACAATATTTTTTTATATACAAGGACATTTTAAGCCAATCATGATTTTTCTCTTATAAAAATTTTTATCTACCTTATTTTTCCAATTACATTCAAATATTGAAATTAATAGAATAAGTCGAGCAATTTTTTTCTGAATTACTTTTTTTAATTTGAATTTGATAAATGATTATTTTTTCTTTAATTCTATTTTTTCATAAATAAAATCTGTGGGTATAGATTATAATTTGAATTACAAAATTCAACTAAATTGTATGATTTTCCCTTAAATAACTTCTGGACTTATATAATCTGGAGTTCCTCTAGTTTCTTTAGGGTTATTTTTTTTTCAATTTTTTCAATTCCAATATCATAACCATAATAAATTTCTTTAATCTCACTATGAATCATTTTATTACACTTTATATTGAGATTATTTACAATTATTGTATATATGATATCTTGTATCTCCTCTTTTTAATAAATCATTACTATATATAAATTATCAAAGAAAAATAATATTAACGGTGAAAGGATGTTTTTTTTATATAATATTTTTTACACTTCTTTTATCAATTATTTTAGGTTTTGACATTTTTTTCATTTATTGTATTTTTAAACTATTATATCCATAATTTGTCAAAACCATCTCTACCTATTACAAACAAAAATTCAAAGGAATTTTTTGGAATGTCTTTTATTCAGAAATTATTTTTTTTTATATTTATTATATAGATTAATATATACTTTCTATCCTTTTTTATTTGTAGTATTGTTATCTAGAAGGAATTTTTATAGTTTTAATGTTTTATTGAATGAATTTTTTTTTTAAATTTTTTTAATAAATTACTTAATTATTTTCATATATTTTAATTTTGATTAATTTTATAATTATAATTTATACCTAATTTTTCAAATTAAACTAATTATTATCAATACATAATAATTAATATAATATATATACTACACACATAAGCAAAAGTCATTATCAATTATTTACCCATTTAAAAATCAATAAACAATAAAATTAAAATAATACACATTTACAATAATTTTTATCTTCTTTTTTTTTTGAATTAAATTCAGTAAGATTATAATAAAATCTTGTTTCAGAAATATCTTCATTATATTGTTTAAAACTTTCAACTTCTATTATTGTAAGGAATGGTTTCGAAAATAAAACATGTTTTTGACTTTTATTTTTTTTTAATTCTTCTTCAATTTTTTCACTTTTTGAAATAACACTTGTTGATTCTGTTAAAGAAGAATTAAATTCATTATTTATATTTTTTTCAATACAATTTTTCTTTTCATTCATTAACATTTTTATTTTATATTTCTTAACATTAAAAAAATAAAAAAATTAAAAAATTAATTTCTAATTTTCTAATAAATAAAAAATTTAAATAAACAATTTACTCACATTTCATTGTTATTAAATTCATCAAATTAAATAAATCTCCAAAAATTTTTTCTTTTTCTTCATTCATTCTATTACATAAATCTTTTCCTCTTTCACCTTGATATTTCTTTAACTTTCTAAACTGATCAATAATAGTATCAATAGCAATAACAACTATTTTTTTTTCTGCATCAATAACTTTAGTTTCTTTATAACACATTTCTGCAAAAGCTTTCTTTTTATCATTTTGATATAAAGGAATTTGATTTTCTGTTCCTGCTTTAACTTCCCATTTAGAAATATCCTTTGTAATAAATAATTGTTCTTTTTTAATATTTAAATTATTTGCAAAAGTTTCATATTCAGATCTTTGACTTTGAAATTGTTTTATTATTGTATCTATTTCATTAAATTCCATATTCATATAATCAAAAAATTCCCAAAAATCTTCTTTGAAAAATTTACTTTGATTTAAATAATTATTTGAATAAGATGTAAAAATTTCTTTTAAATTTGAATATAAGTTTTTTATTATATTTGATTGTTTAATATCTTTAGCTTGTGATGCTAATTTTTCATATATTTGTCCTATTTCTTTCATATGAATTGATATTGTGTTTAAATCTTGAATTAATAAATTAAATGAGTTTCTTAATTTATTATGTAAATCAGTTGTTGGAATTAATAATCTTGATAAGTTATTAACATAAACTGCTTTATCTTTATTTAAACTTACTTTCATTTTTCCTTTTATTGTATTAAAATTATTTAATGTGATATTTAAACTAAAAGGATTTTGTTCAAGATGTTTTTTATATTTTTCAAAATCTGCTTTTTCTAAAGTTAAAAACTCAAAAGTCATTGGAGCTGTTCTTAATATTTTTTTCCTTATAACTCCATTCATAAATTTAGTTAAATATCTTAACTTTAAATGTAAACTTTCTTTCTCTTGAGGAAGTTCTTCATTTTTTTTCTTTCCAAAAATATTTAAATTAATATTTGAATAAAAAGCTTCTTTTAAAATAGGAGGAACTAAAATAAAAGGATATCTACTATTTAATTGATATTTATACCATTCAAAATCAGAATAATTTCTTTTAACATTAGAATTTAATTCATCAGTTATAACTGAAAAAGTAATTTGATCTTTACTGAAAAAACTTCCTTTTTCTATTTTAGGTTCAGCAATTTTAACATTTATTTTTTTTTTTTCTTTTTCTAATTCCATTAACTTTGTTTCAGGTTGAATTCCTGTTATAACATCATATTCACAGTCTGAATATAGCACTTCAAAAGGAGTTGCTTTTTTATCTCTTCTTTTATTTACTAATTGGAGTGATAAAGTCAATTGCTCTGTTTTAAATTGTTCAATGCAAATTTGTAATTCCTTTAATGATAATGCTTCTATTGAAACTCCCTTTAATCTTGTTATAAAATTTGAAAGGTCTTCAGGATTATATCCTTTCTCTATTATAGTGTCATTTATATATTTTTGTTTTTCTTGTTGTTCCATTTTTATTTTTTGAAAGTTTATTCTTTTTAAATATTTATTTTTTATTTTGAAGATATTTTATTTTTTTATTTAAATTGTTTATGTTTTTTTATTTTATATTATATAAATAATAATATTTAATTTTACTATTATTACCTAAATAAATTAGAAAAATAAAATAAAAATAAAATAAATCTTAATTGTTTAATTCTTATTACTTTCAGAATTTGAATTTGAAGAATTAGAAGACGGAAAAGAAGAAGAAGATTGATAAGAAGAACTACTTTCATTTTTATTATCACTTTCAGAATTATTAGATTTAGATTTTGAATATTCTTCTTTTATAATTGATTGATCCATTTCATGTATTTCCATTCTATTTGTTGGAATTTTATTTTTTAAATTACTATTACGAACATCAACCATTATTCTTCTTGAAAATGAAAAAGCATAATCTGTTAAATCTGATCTAAATTCTTCTTCTTCTATAACTTTCAATGTTTTTTTTTTCATGCATTTATAACATTTTATAAAAGTTGATAATCTTTTAATTGCCCAAGTGTAATTTACAGTCATTTTTTTATTTCCATTAAATAAATTATTATTTTTAGTTATTTCATTTATTTGATAAACTTCTGAATATTTTTTATCTAAATTATAAGGATTTAAAATTTGACAAAAATGTTCTTCTTGAATTTCATTAATTGCATATAAATATTTAATTAAAGTTTCAGTTTTACATTCAATTACTTCTTCAATGTTATTATAAATCACTTTATCATTATTTAAATTATATTCATCTTCAACTGTTTTATGAATCAAATAATATTTACTTAATTCAATTAAAACATCATAAAAAAAAACATAATGTTCTCCTTCATAAGTATAAGTATATATTTTAAGTAAAGAACAAACAGAAATAAAATCAGAAATTTTCATAGAAGAAATACCTAAAGGATTACCTATTTTATACATAAATTTTTGTAATTGACTAATTTTTAAAAATCCAGTGCATTTTTTATCAAAAGAAGCCCATTTATTTTTAAATCTATTAATATCTCCAGTTTTAATTTCTTCTAAATTCATAGCATAAGTATCATCCATTGCACACGAAATAACAGCAGAAAAAAATTCTAAGAACATTATTGTAGATAAAATAGTAAAACTAATAAAATAAGGAAAACCTAAAATAGAACCACATCCAATATTTTTATTATATAATTCATTTATTGTCATTTCTTTTATTTATTCTTTTCCTTTGGTTTAGATGTTATTATTTCTTTTAAGGGAATTATATTTTTATGTTTCAATTTTTAATATCATTATTTCTCTAAGAGTAGTTATTGGAGAACCTTCTTTTTCATTATCCATTAATATTTTCTTTAATGCATAAATTTTATGATTGTTTTTATCATTAGGATCAGTTAAGTCAAGCTCCTGTTGCTTTAGATTCTAGTAATGATGTTAGTAAACATGAATAATTACTTTCTATTGGAGGAGGTGAAGATGCTTTTAGGGTTTTTAATTTTTCTTATATGCAACATTTTTAGATTTTTTTTTTTTTTTTTTTTTCAT
>JAEEGK010024578.1_pt1 | contig 12470 bp, 9 predicted proteins | sample 8958771 | NCBI WGS metagenome assembly JAEEGK01 (sample SAMN16246547, study PRJNA631951) | gut metagenome | biome: gut microbiome; feature: rumen; material: SC-attached | host: Bos | place: Iran: Karaj | collected 2018-10 | reverse complement strand
AAAAAAATATATATATATATATATATATATATATATATATATATATATATATATATATATATATATATATATATATATATATATATATTTTTTTTTTTATATTTTTTAATATCTTTAGGTTAACAATTATATTCATCTTATTAATCAAGTCCTTATTAAAAATTATAATTTATTTATATAGACCCTCCATGAATATCAAATCCAATTCTATTAACATATTCTCCATCACAATCCTAAAAATTTCAATTTGTATTATATAAAATCCCAATTTATCTAAAGTTCCTTTAATATCATCTATTTTATAGTTATTTTTAGGTATTTTTCATATTAATAATTAATATTATATATTATTTATTATTAATAATATTACTATCATATAATTTTTATTATTAATAATATTTATAATCAAAATATAATTTATTAAAAATTAAATTATTCATCTTCACCTATTCCTCCATAAGCTTCTAACACATTTAATACACTTATAAACAATCCACCTATCATAAAAGCTAAAAATTTTAATTTTTTATTGTCTTTTTTTTCAAATTCCTCAACTAAAACTTCACTACAAGAAACATATATAAATGTTCCAGTACTGATTGCTAAAAATATTCCTTCAATATATTCTTCAGTAAACATATGAGTAATTATTAATCCAATAATCATTCCTATTGGACCAATTGATGCAAAAATACCTATCATTATATAAAATTGACTTGATTTAACTTCAGCTTTTACAAACGAAATTCCTAATGTTAAACTTGCCGCCCATTTATGTGCAGCTATTGCAATCAATAAAGAAATAGTTCCTGAAATTTCACTTTGAACTCCAAGAGCTATTCCTTCAAATAAACCATGAAATCCTAAAGCAAATAATAATATATAAGGAGTTAAAATGAATGAATGAGAACTTGAATTATGACTTTCTTTTTCTATCAAATTTTTCTCTAACACATTTTCATTTTCAGTATTAGGAATATTTTTATCAATTTCTTTAATTTTTTCTTCTATTTCATCAATTGAATCATTATGTTTTAAATGTCCATGTAATAATTCATGACTATCCATTAAAACTTTTTCAACAAATAATATCAAGGCATATGATAAAAATGCAATAAAATAAGCCCATGGAAGTTTAGGCCACTTTTCTCTTATTTTTTCATCACCTTCTGGTAGTACATGAAATAATCCAATACCTAAAAATAATCCTCCTGAAAATGCATTGGAAATATTTAAAAATTTAGTTGAATTTCTACAAGATTTGATACAATAAGGCATAATTCCAAAAAAAAATCCCATTAATAACATTGATATGATTGAAATTATTTTTAAAATTGTATTTAATGTATCATCTTTCATTTAATTCTTTTTTTTAAATAAATAATAATTAATATAAACTAAATTATTTATATTATTAAATTATAAAAATAAATATTTTTTTATTTAAAATAATAATTTAAATTTTTAAATTATATTTTTTAATATTTAATTTGGAAATATTTTTTTTATATTTTTTTTGAACAATAAAGTATAAATTATAAATTTAATCATTTAATGAAACAAAAATTGTTATTATAAATTAATTTAAAAAATTTATTATTTTATTAAATTTTATATTAATTTAAAAAAATTTTAATGTATTTATATATTTATTTATAATTTATATTTAAAAAAATAATATATTGATTATAATAAAAATAATTTTGATTTATTTCGTTTAAACAGTATCATCATCAAAATACCATCTAACTTGTTTAGGTCCACTAAATTTTCTTGCAGAAAATTCAGCATCTCCAACAGGTTTTTTTTTAACAGTTGCACTACTAAGCATACTTAAAATACTTAAACAAACAGAACTTACTCTTAAAGCTGGACTCCATTCATTATATAAAATAGATAAACATATAAAACCATTTGAATAAATATGTTCATGTGTTGGAATATGTCCTACAAAAATAACTTCAGGACTTTCTATTGGATATTCATTTGGAAATTTAAATTGTAATGTAAAATTTTCTCCTTCATATAATGTTTTTTCTGCACCTTTAAATGATATACGCCAAATTCTGCTATCATTTTTATCAACTTCTACAGAAAATACATCTTTATATGTTTCTAAATCAGTTAATTCTTTTTTTAATCTTGTTGATCTTTTACCTTGCATATTATAAAATAAAAAAATTAAATAAATAAATTTATTTAATAAATATATTAAAAATAATTATTATTTTTTATCAATTTTTTTAACTTTATTTCATATATAAAATTAAATCTATTTATTTTATATTTCCAAAAATTAATAATTAATTAAAAATAAATATATAATTATTATAAATATAAAATCAATTTCATCACATATAAATAAACAAACAAATATTTTATAAAAATAGAGATAAAATATAAATTAAAAATAATATTGGATTTAAAATAATATATTTTCCTTTATCATCTTTAATTTCCTCTTCTTCTTCTTCTTCTTGAACTTCAGTATTAGCTCCTATATTAGTTAAAGAATTTGGAGCATAATTTGTACTATATTCTTTATAATCTTGCTGATTATTTGGTGTATAAGAATAAACAAAAGTCTCATCTAAAGCAACACTTTTTTTTATTATACAATCACTTAAACTGTTACAAAAAACAGTTCCAGTACAAACTGAATTATAATCTGGACAATAAATAACACCATCGAACCCATCAACCTTTTGTTGTCCACCTTCTGTAGGACAACTTATATTAGTTTGTAATACAGTAACCGTAACTGTTTTAGTATTTGTATTACAAGTAATAGGATAACACATTGGTCTTATTCTATTCTTTAACATTTCCATTGGAATACTTGTTTCGTTAGAACCTACTAAACTACTTAAAACACAAATACTTTTATCTCCAACAACTTCTCCTATATTTTCATATCCTAATGAACTACCATATTTACAACTTCCAGGTAAATACATTGTACTATTTAATAATTCCATACTAATTGGACAATAATCTGAATAAGAATAACCTCCTTTAAGTGTATTAGAAAAATATTGATAACCAGATGGAACATCAGATGTATATGAAACTAAATAACAAAAAGATCTAGTTAATCTTGAAGAACCACAACGATAAAAAGCTTTATCATTACAAAATTCATTAGGAAAAGGAGATATTTCGTTTTTAATACATTTTTCTTCTAAAAAATCACATTTTTGATTTTTGCCATGTCTAAATAATCCTCCTGTATAATCATTTACTCTATACCATCCACTATCATTAAATAAACCTAATGTTATTTCACTTAAATAAATTTCACTATAATCAAAGCCAATCATATAATCACCTAACATTACTCGAGATTCCCAATGAGATCCAGAAGTTCCTGAACCTCCTTGATTTTCAAGTTCAATACCTTCTATTTCTGAACAACCAAAATGTTTTTTAGCTGCCTTTAGAACATTAGGACTTGTAATTAAAGTTCTATTGACACCATTTATTTCCTTTTTCATTGTAAAATTTTCTCCATTTAAAACTGGTATATAATGTTTTTCCCACAAAGAAGGATGAAATACTAAAACATGTGTAATTTCATGAAAGAACAAAAGTTTTAAATATTCTTCAGAATTTTCCATTGTTGATAAATCTAATGAACTATTAATTAAAACATAACCAACTAGAGGTCTATGTGTTTTAGATTCTAATCCACAATAAGTTGCTGCAGCTTGAACATTTGAACCCAATTCATTATCTGTAAATTTTGCTAATAATATTAAATCTGCTTCAACTCCAGTTCCTTTTCCTTTTGCTATTTCATTTGAAATTAATATATCATCACATTCTTTTTGAATGGTAGTTGAATTAAGTGTTAATTTTGCTGTTTCTCTTTTGATCAATACAATTTGTTGTAAAAGATCTATAGCACTTTTTAATACATTTAATGCTTTTGTTTTTAAAGTTTTATCTATTTCATTTTGATTTTCAATATATCCTGTATCAAGATAAATACGTATTGGTTCAAATTCAACTTCATCACTTGAATCATCTGCATTTAAATTTCTTAATTTAGTATCATTATTATCATAAATAGGAATAAATGTGTCTTTCTCTGGAAATTTTAGATCATTAAACCCGCATTTAAAGCAAATATTAAAATTTATGAAAGATAACAGCAATATAATTAAAAGATCACACATATTTTTAATTAAATTTAATTATGATAATTATATCATATAATTATATTAAAAATTAATAAAATTAATATTATTTATAAATATTATTATTTTATTTAAATAATATTTATAAATATAACTTAAAAATATAAATGCAAAAATCAAAAGATGCAAAGAAAAAAGATCGTAAAAGAAAAGAAAATAAACATAAAAATAAAGATGATAAAGACCTTGAAGATCTCCCAGTAGATTTAGTATTTTGTTACCAAATAAATATAATACTTCAAGATTGCTTAAAAAAAGCAGATTATATTGGACAATATACTGTCTCCAATTCAAAAGGTGCAATGTCAAAAATGATTGGTTCACAAATAGATAATAAATTAAAAAATCAACAAGAACTTGAAAAAAAATTTGATGATCTCATTAAAGAAAAAACTGCTAAAGTTGACTTAGTTGAAGAAGAAGCTATTAATGAATTAAATAAAAAAATTAATGAATGTGCTGAAGAACTTAAATTAAGTACAAATTCAATTGTTAAAACATTAGCTGAAAATCCAGATATTCCAAAAAATTTACTTAAAGCAAAAAGAGATCAAAAAATATTAATAACAGATTTAGAAAAATTTAAAGATGATTTTGTTATAGGTAAATTAAATGGATTTAATGCTTTAGTTGAGAGTTATATAAATAAAAAAATAAATATAGATAATTTACGTAAAGAAGAAATGAAATATTTTAGAGAATTAAAACAATTAAATGAAAATTTAGCTAAAGAAGAAAACGATTATAATAAAGATCAAGCAGAAATGAATCAAAATCTTTTTAGAATGAAAAAATTATTAGCAAAAACCAAATTAGAAGAAAATATGTTTATTGATTATGAAACTAATCATATTAATGCTTTAAGTGCTTTACATTTAAGTAATTTCAAGGAAGAAGAAAATAAAATGAGAAAAGAAATTGAAGATAAAAAAAATGAAAGAGAAAAAATTAGTAAATTAAATGATTTTGTTAATGCATTTTTAAATAAACAAAAATTACATTATGAAGATGAAAAAAAACAATGGGATCAAAAAAAAACATCAAAAGAAACTTATAATGAAAAGATAAGAAATAATTTATTAGATAAAAATAATCAAAGAAAAACATTAATAGAAGATTTAACTAAAAAAATTAAAAATTATAGATTTGCTAATGATCATTTAACAAAAGTAGCATCAGAATTAAATTATACTAACTTTAATACTATTCATGGACCTGATGTTAAATTACCTCCAATTGATAATGTTCCTGAACAAATTGAACTTAATTCCCCTTCTAAAGAAGAAAATAAACAACAAAATCAACCTCCAGAAAATTAAATTAAATAATATTAAATTTAATTTTTAAAATTTATATTATAAATGATTAAAATTAATTAAATTATTTAAATTTTTATTCTTTAAATGAATAAAAATTTTTATATTCTTTTTATATTATATATTAACTATTTAATATATTCATTTTGTTATTTAATTTTACCTTTTAAACGAAATTTATCTTTATCTTTTTGTAATTATAATAACATTATGGAAAAATTATATATTAATGATATTTTTACTTATATTTCATTAGGAACTCCAAATAAAAAATATTCTTTTCAAATTAAACTTAATCAAATTCCTTTTAGTATTTTAGGAGAAGAAGCGAAAAAAATTAATTTAAAAAAATTTTCTCAAAATTCAAGTTGTTCATCAAAATTTTATGATGATGAAACTTATTTTTATGAAAAAGAAGAATTTTTTAGTGGAATTTTATTGACTGAAAATATTGTTTTTCCAACAGATAAAAAAACTTATAATTTAAAAAATTTTTCTATTTATTACATCACTGATATAAATAAAAATGGAATTTTTAATGAAACTGGAATAATTGGTTTAAATATTGAAAATAATGAATATAAATTAGGATATGCTTATAATACAAATTTAATAACACAATTAAATAATTATAATTTAATAAAAGAAAAAACTTTTAATTTTAAATATAATGAAGAAGATAAAGGAATTTTAATTATTGGAGAATATCCAAATAATTATGATAAAAATTATAAAAATTATGTTTTTACACAAATTGAATCATTAGAAAAATGGTCTATTAATTTTAATGTTTATTATGATAATGAAATATTATTTAATTCACAAAATTGTTTATTTGAAATTGAAAAAGGTTTTTTAATCGCACCTGATTATTTTTTAATTGAAATTGAAAATTTATTTTTCAAAGAACAAATTAAAAAAAAATTATGTGAAAAAAAAAATTTCTTTTTTAATTCAAAAAATATTACATATTTTGTATGTGATAAAAATGTAAATTTTAAATATATGAAAAATTTATATATTAAAAATGTAAATGGATTAAATTATTATTTTATATTTACTTATAAAGATTTAATTTATAAATATAAAAATAAAATTTATTATTTAATTGTATTTAGTGATGAAAAAAATTGGATTTTAGGAAAGCCATTTTTTAAAAAATATCAATTAATTTTTGATTCTAAAAAAAAAACAATAGGCTATTGTAAATATTATTCAAAAAATAATAAAATGTTATCAAAAGTTTGTTTTATGATTATTATATTACTTATAATTATAGTATTATATTTATTATATATTATAATTTTTGTTAAAAAGAAATTCTCAAGAAAAATTAAATTAAATGAATTAGCTGAAAATTATGAATATTTTTGATTATAAAAACTTTTTATTTATATTAAATAATAAATTAATTTATTTTATATATGTTCTATTTTAAAAATAATATTTATTTTAATTAAAATAAATGGAAGTAATTATAAATTTTTATGATGAAAAATTTAAAATAAATTTACCAAATAATTTTAATGAATTTAAAAATATTTTAAAAAATGAACTTTGTTTAAATGAAAATGATATTAATGAATTAAAAATTACGGTTGATATTTTAAATGAAAAAAAAATAATAGATTCAGAAGAAACATATAATAAAATTATAAGAGATAATAAAGATATTAAAATTATAAATTTAGAAATAAGTGAAAATTCAAAATTATATCAAAAAACTGCAGAAGAAATAAAAAATGATAAAAACGCATCAAAAAATGAATTAAATAATAAAAATAATATTAATAAGGAAAAAATTATTCATAAAGGTGTTATATGTGATGGATGTTATAAACAAAATATAGAAGGAATAAGATATAAATGTATGGTTTGTCCAGATTTTGATTATTGTGAAAAATGTGAAGCTTTATATGCTGAAAAACATCATCATCCTTTTTTGAAAATGAGAAAACCACAAATATATAAAAATAATTAAGATAATAAATATTAATAATTAATTATTTTTTATTATTTATTAATTTTATTGGATTATATCCATTTAAAGTTTTATTATTTTTTTTATTTTTTAAATTTTTGTTAAAATTTTCCCAATTATTTTTAATAATTTCAGAATTTTTATCAATTTCTTTTTCTTTAAATTGATATTTTAATTTTTTTACTTTTTTTCTTTTTAATAATTTTATATCTTTTGTATCAGTTGGATTTAATTTTAAATTATTAGGAATGATAAATTTTTTAATATTTTTTTCATTATTGTTATTTTTTTCATTTAATTGTTTCTCGAAATAATTAATGGCATTTATAAGTTCTGATTTCAATTTTTTTAAACTATTTAATTTATCTTCAGATTTATCTTCTTTATTTTTCTCATCATTTATATTTTCATTAATATCTTCTAAATTTTTAATAAATTCTTTAATTTGATTTTTAATTTCTTCTTTACTTAATGATTGATTTTTATTATTATTTTCATTCATATATTTATTATTATAATATAAATTAATATTTTAAATGGAAATATTAAAAAAATTATTAGAAGAAAAATTAAATTATAGTTTAAATAGATTAGAAAATAGAAATAAAACAGAACAAGATGATTTAAAATATTGTAATCAAGAGTATAGTAAATTATTAAAAAAAGTATGTTCAATCAAAATTATTAATCCCCATTCAAAAAATATTCATATAATAAAAAAAATTGTTAATAAAAAAGGATTGAGAGATTTAAGTGCAGATAATGCTATTCATAATAAATCAAAATATAATAGTAAAACATTAAATACATCAAATCATAATTCAATTAAATATAAAACAAATAGAGATTTAAAATCTATTAATATATCAAAAAAACATATTAGTAAATCTCCTGATATAACTATTCATAAAAAACCAAAAATAAAAAAAGGAGAAATTCCAAGTTATATGAAAAATACAGCAAGTAATGAAAGCAAGCATAATAAAAAGGAAATAAATAGTGTTTATAATAGATATAAAAAAAATAATGAAATAAAAGAAAAATATAGAGCTAAAACTCCAGATATAAAAAAGTTTAACAAAAAATATAAGATAAATAATAATAAAGTTAATAATGAAGAAGAAAATATTTCTTCCTATGAAATAGATAATGTTTTAAATAATAAATCTAAAATGAATAGTAATGTGAGCAATAATATAAATGAAAAAAAAATAAAAAATCAAATATCAAATACTGATTTTTTAAAAGATGTAAATACAAAAGATTTTATTATTAATACAAGAATTTCTGAAAACAATATTAATAATTTAGAAAATAACATGATATCAAATGGTAATTTTAATAATATTTTATTTGAACATGGTGAATTTATAAAATCTAATATTTATAAAGATATTCTTTTTTTAATTTCTTCATTTTTAGATATAAAAAGTAAAGTTTGTTATTTTTTAATGATTAAAAAATTTATTCCATATGCAATTCCTTGCATTAAAGAATTATTTCAAAATTTTAATAAAATTAATAATATTTCTGAATCTGAACAAATTTCAGATAAAATTAGAAAAATCAAATTAAAATATAGTAATGAACAATTAAATACTGAAAAAAAATTTGAACTTTCATTAAGTGCATCAAGAGCATTAGAATTATTGAATGAGAATTTATATAAAAAAATATTTAAAGAAAAATTAATTTCTCCAAAAAATGAAATTTTAATTATATATAGAATATTTTTTATCTTACTTAATGAAAAAGAAATAATAAATATAACAGATGATAAAGAATTTTTTAAAAAAATTAGTGATTATTTTTTAAATAAAAATAGTGAATATAAACTAGGAAATTTATTTAAAGATAAAATTGAACTATTTGATTTATCTCCTCAAAACATTTTTAAAATTAAAAAACTTATAAAAAATCATGAAGAAAAATTAAATGAAAATTATTATTCAAAAATATGTGGAACAACTTCTTTAGTAGTTTTTTTGATAAAAGAAATTTTGGAATTTTGTGGAATTATTGAAGATGATAAAAAAAATAATCCATATATATTATTAAAATATTATGAATATTGTCAAAATGCTGAAAATAAAGTTAATCAAATTATTGAAGATTTAAAATTAAAAGAATGCGAAGAAATTTAAATTATTAAATAATATAATATTATAAATTATATTTAATTAATTTTATAAATAAAAATACAAATAAAAAATAATATAAAAAATTTATTATTATAATATTATTATTATAATATTATTATTCTAATTATTAATATTTCAAATATATTTTATAAAATAATATAATATTATAAATAGTAATAGCTTAATATATTAAATTTATAAAGTAAATCTTTATAAAAATATATATAAATATTAATCATTTAATAATAATAATGAACAAAATCTTCTCTATAATCTTTTTATAATAATATTATAAATAATCAAAAAAATTTTTTTTATTGTTAAAGAAAATTAAATAATTGTAAAAAATGATTTAAATTAATATTTTTATCATTTTTTGTAATTTCTTTTATTATTTCTTTGATATCTTCATCTTTATTTAAAAGTTTGAGTCCAGACCTTAAATAAAAATTTTTTAAATCATCAATATCAATAAAACCATCTTGATTTATATCAAAAAATTCAAAAGCTTTTTCAATTTTATTTCTATCAATATTTTTTTCAATGTCATATACTGCCATTAAAAATTGTTGATAATCTAAAACATTATTATTACTTGCTCTATTATAACAAATATTTAAATTTTGAATAATATTATTTATTTCACTTTTAGAAATAGGAATATTATTTTCTTCACAAGCTTTATAAAGTTCATCTGAACAAATTTGACCTGTATGATCAAGATCAATTGCATAAAAAGCGTCTTCTAATTTTTGTTGTTCTGTTTGACTTAAATTATTAACTATATAAGATATTATTAAAACTTTCATTTTATTTATTGCATTTAAATTTTTTAAATTATAAAGAATATCACCTTTTAAACTATTATTTTTTATTAATGAATTTTTTATCCAATTATTTTCAATTAATTTTTGAGCAGAAATTCTTTTATTAGGATCCTTTTCTAAACATAATTTAATAAACATTTTAGCTTCATTAGAAATCATATTAAAATTAGGATGTTCAAAATTAACTTCTTTTGTTAAAATTTTATTAAATATTTCATCATTTGTTTCTCCTTCAAAAGGTAAAATTCCAGTAAGCATTACATAAGTTATTATTCCTATTGACCAAATATCACATTTATTATCATATTTTCCTTTAAGAACTTCTGGAGCTATATAATAAGGACTACCAGCAAAAGTAGTCATTTTTTTATTAGGCTCATATTTACATGCTAAGCCAAAATCTATTAATTTTATTTCACTTTCAATATTATTATTTATAAATAAAATATTTTCAAGTTTTAAATCTCTATGAGTTAAATTTTTAGAATGAATATAAGATATTGAATGAACCAATTTTGAAATAATTTTTTTTACAATAATTTCAGAAATAAATCCATATTGATTTATTTTTTCAAATAAATCTTTTCCTTTACAATATTCCATAACTATATGAAAATATTTTTCATCATGATATGTTTCATAAAATTTAATTATATTAGGATGTCTCAATTTTGAAATTATTTCAACTTCATTTAACATATCATTTAAATCTGTATTTGTTAAATTTTTTTTTCTAATTGATTTAATTGCATAATATCTTTTTGGATTTTCTCCACGTTTATACCCTAATCTAATACATCCAAAATGCCCTCCTCCTAATACTTCTTTAAATTTATATATTTTTCTTATATCAAAATTAAAACTTCCTCCACTAAATCGAAAATTAGGAAATGTCAATAATTTATTTATTGGAGCAGAAATTGTTTTCATTAAATTTTTATTATCTTCAATTTGACTGTTATTTAAATCTGTTTGTTGTGAAATAAAACAATTAGGATAATTTTTATAATTTTTTATATTTATTTCATTAGGATCTGTTTTTGTATGATTATTATTATTATTTTCTTTTTTATTAATATTGTTATTAGAATTTTGATTACCTTTTTGTTCTTTAAGACTTGAACAAGTAGTTCCCATTTATCTTAATTTTATTTATAAATCAAATAAATATTTTATTAATAAAAAAAATAATAAAATTTTTTAAATTATATAATATTATTAAATTAAAAAATATTTTATTTTGAAATATCTATAAAATAAATAAATTAATAATCTAAAAATATAATAAAATAAATATTTTTATTATATATTTAATTATTAATTAAATTTATTATTAATATAATTTAAAATAATATTTATATATATTATTCAAAAAATCATTATTTTTAATTATTTTTTTTTTCAACAAAAAATTTTTCAATAATTAAATAAATAATAATTGAGTTTGTATTTTCTCTTAGAACAAAAAAATTACTTATATAATAATAAATAATTTCAATTATTACTAGTAATAAAAATATTATAAATATAAAATTTGATAAATAATCGATCCTATTGAAAAAACAAGGATATAAAAATTCATAATATATAAAACTTAATCCATCCAAGATATTTATTATATATATAAATGTTATAGTTTGAAAATTATAATTATGATAATAGTTAATAATATCTTTATTATTTCTTTCACTTTTTAAAAATTTAAAATAAATTTCAGTTAAAATATTAACTAATCCATATATTATAATATAATAATTTGTATTATTAATTGTAAATAATTTACATATTTCACTTAAAACTTCAGTATAAGTTCCTTGGAAGTATATTAAATAATCACATGATAAATTTGTATTAATTATATTTAAAGCGTCTGAATAAAAAGGTTCAATACTAATATCCATAAAAAATTTTTGAAAATTTATTAAAATATTCTCACTAATCTGAGTTAAATTATTTTTTTCTTCAGTTAAATTTAATAAAATATTATATTTAATAGAAATATAATA